>WNGL01001148.1_pt1 | contig 48187 bp, 40 predicted proteins | sample 5400591 | NCBI WGS metagenome assembly WNGL01 (sample SAMN13153377, study PRJNA577476) | soil metagenome | isolation source: 80 cm soil or saprolite under Garry oak tree replicate 1 | place: USA:California | collected 2016-06-15 | reverse complement strand
GCTAAAGTAAACTTCGGCATGATTTTGAAATCTGTGAATCAGCCAAACGTTAAACACACCAGCGACCGCGTCAGCGCCGTAAATGGCGGAAGCGCCGTCCTCCAGAACGTCGATGTGATCAATCAACCCAATCGGAAACATGTTGAGGTCGACTGTGCCACCGAAAAAGGAATTGAGCGCGACTGTATAACGGGCAAAACCGTTAGGCGCGAGACGCCGTCCATCCTGCAAGACAAGAGTTTCTTTGGGGCCAAGACCACGCAGATCGATTTCCGTTTGGCCATTACCGAGGGTATTTACGTTTTCATTAATCGACGGTCCGGTGACGGTGGGCAACTTCTGAACAAGGTCAGTGGCATTGCGCACACCGAGCCGGAAGATTTCGTCCCTGTTTAAGAGATAAACCGGTTGTGGCGTTACCTCTTCCGCGGTCGGAATGTTTGAGCCAGTGACGATTACCTCCTCGATTGTCACCCCCGGCTGTCCCACTGTTTGCGGCGTCGGCGTGGGTACCTGTGCCTGCGTCCTATCAACTGAACAAAGGACCACCGCGATGATCGCGAGACATAGGCCGCAGTCGGCCAGCTTCTGCGCATTCTTGTAGAGTGGGCCGCGAATTGTCCGAAGAGATCTATCACAACCTTTCCAGCGCCTAGAAGCCATCCTATAAATGCTGTAGCCGCCTCGCTGTGTCGAGGGCGCTGCGGCGCTGTTGCCTAAGACGACAGCACGGCGACACAACGCCGTGGCTACAACGCTTCAAATTCATCAGACAGCTTCTAGTGTTGTTGCTATGCTTCCAGTCATGGTTGCAGGTTCGGGGCCGCATTCGGCGAAGGGACTGATTGAGTTTCAGGGAATAGCGGTAACAGGTCCGGCGGGCTCGCTCGCGAATCTTGTAACTGGCCGTCGAAATAGACACGGACAATGAATCCACCGTATCTTCGTTCATCAGATGAAGCCGGTTTGCTCTTTGGACGCACATAAGTTGCTGCCAGGAACTTCGGCGTCGCATCGGTCCAGTCGCGCGCCGAGGTAAGCCAGTTATAACCGACCTCCGCATTAGTTGGTTTCATTCTGTTATCTTTCGTTAGGTCGTAGAAGGAAACACTAATCCTGACAGTGTGGCCATTCTGCGTACCTGGTCGTGGTTTCACTCCAACCTTGAGCGTGAAGTGGTTCTGGGCGTTCGGATCGGCAGTCCCCGTTAGAGTTGTTTCCGTGATCGCCAAAATTGAGTTGTTCGAGACGCCGATTCGCCGCAAGAGATGAGGGAAACGCACATCGGAATGGAGCGGACGAAATTCGGGAAGAAATGCGATCCACTGTAGTATGCCAGAGTGTTCGGCAAATGCCCGTTCGAGCCAGCGGAAAGCTTCTTCTTTGTCGCCAAAGGCGACGTAAACGGCGGCGATCACAGGCGCCGAGACATATCGCTTCTGCCTGGCTTGGAGAAGCTGAGCGAGAATATTTCGCGCCTCCATTTGGCGACCCATCCGGTTGTAAGTAATGGCAAGGCCGCTACTGGGGAGATGCGTCGCATCCTGGGCCTTGGTGTAGAGAGCGATCGCTTCGGCGAAGTTGCCTTTCTCGCGGTACGCAGCGGCAAGATCCGAATCCAGATAAAAGTAATTTGGATCGAGCTGCAACGTCCGCTGGCCCTCACTAATTGCATTGTCGATCTGGTCGTTCGCGAGGTAGGCCGCAGTGGCAACGTAGCTAGTGATAGGCGAAACCGGATCTAACTCTTTGGCCTCGAGAACAAGTCGAAGGCCGTCTTTCAACTCGCCACGGAAGAGCGGCAGCAGCGCCGAGAAGAAGTGAGCCGGCGCCGAGTTAGGGTCGAGTTGCAGCGCGCGCTTTAACTCAGCGTTCTGGCCGTCAAGATCCCAGTCGAGGACCCGTTTCGCTTCGCTCAGGTAGCAATGCGCCTCAGCGTCCTTCTCGTCGAGCGCGATTGCCTTTAAAGCTGCTTCTTTTGACGTTGCGTAAGCGTCGAGTGGTTTTACGTAGATGTCGGCCAGAAAATACCAAACCTTCGCGACCCCAGTCCAGGCACGCGCAAATGTCGGATCTTTCTCGACGGCCCGCTGAAAGAAATTAAGCGCCCTCCGCAAATCCTCTTCGCTGCTCTTATTCGAGAAAAAGAGGCCTTGGAGATAAAGATCATATACCTCGGTGTTAGGTTGTTGCTGGGCGGGAAGGGAAACGGCGAGCTTGATCTTAAGCGCGTCAACAATTGAGCGAGTTATTTCATCCTGCAGCGCAAACACGCCACCCAGTTCGCGGTCGTAAGTTTCCGTCCAAAGGTGGAAACCGCTACGTGCATTAATCAATTCGGCGGTAACACGAACGCGGTTACCCTCACGTCGCAAACTTCCTTCAAGCACATTCTCAACGTTTAGCTTTTTCCCAACCTCACTCGCGTTCACGCTCTTCCCTTTGAATGAAAATGACGACGTGCGACCAACCACGCGCAGCCCGTCGACCTTCGCCAGCGCGTGAAGAATTTCCTCGCTTATGCCGTCGCAGAAATATTCCTGATCTTTTGCCTGGCTAAGATCGAGGAATGGTACAACCGCGATACTTTTTTCTGGAGGATTAAACTGCGACGCTCGGAAGAGTTCGCCGTGAAATAACCAGATCGCAGCCGCGCCTAAAAGGAGACCGGCAACGCCCGTTCCAACCAGTTTGGGGTTACGACGCGACCAGCGCCAGATCCGCGCCGGAGCCGAGACCGGCCGAGCGATGATCGGCCTGCCATCAAGCCAGCGCTCCAAATCAGTCGCGAGATCTCCCGCGGACTGGTAACGCGCCTTCGGATCACGCTCGAGACAGCGTGCACAAATGGTTTCCAGATCTCGATCGCGCGATTGTGCGAGCGAGCGTAATTTCGGTGCAGGCGTCTCCGCCGCCTGCCGAATTACGGAAAACGCGTTTGCGCCTAAAAAAGGTGGGCGGCCAGTCAGCAAGTCGAAGAGAATCGCGCCGAGACTGTAAACATCGGCGGCCGGGCTCAGGTCGTCGGCTGTCCGCTCGGCCTGCTCTGGTGCAATGTAACCCGGGGTTCCGAAAGTAGTCAGCGATTTCGTAAGATCCTTGTTTGCGTCGATCCATTTTGCCAGACCGAAATCGCTCACCATGGGTTCGCCGCGGTGATCGAGCAGAATGTTTCCCGGTTTGAGATCGCGATGAAGAATTCCCCGGCCGTGCGCGTATTCGGTCGCGCGCGCGACCTTTGCCATCAGTTGCAGACACTTCCGCGGTTCGCTACGAAGAGAAGGCGCCGCGTCATGCAAGCTTCCGCCTGTCGCGAATTTCATGCTGAAAAACGGAAGCCCGTCCTCGCTCTCGCTCACCTCGTAAATTGGAAGAATATTTGGATGATCGAGGCTTGCTGCTGCTTCGGCTTCGCGCCGGAAACGCTCGCGCGTCTCGTGTGAATCGGCGTGGTAACTCAGCACGCGCTTTACAGCGACGATCCGGTGGGAGTGTCGTTGTCGGGCGCGATAAATGACGCCCATGCCGCCACGTCCGACCTCCTCGAGGATTTCGTAGTTGCCCAGGTGCCATTGCTTATCCGGCACGTCCACTTCAGCGAGTACGCTTTCATAAACTGCCCTTGATACCTCGCCAGCACTTTTCAATCCCTCACGCAAGAGACAACTTGCGCAGACCCCGGTTTCGAGTCGCATGGTTGCGCCGCACTTCTCGCATTTTGCCGGGTTCGCACTCGAGAGCGAATCAGAGAGCCCGTCGGAATTCATCAGAGTTACTCGGTTCCGGCGGCGAGGGCGGCACACAGATGCCGGATCTCATCTTCCACCTCGGCGGGGTCGGCTACCGTGTGTGCGACTTCATCGCGCAGCAGCCACCGGTAACGCTGCCGCATCTTGTGCAGCTGTTTTCTCACGGCAGTCTCAGCCACTCCAAGCATGGTGGAAAGACTGGAGTATGATACCTCATCGCGTTCTGCTGTGAGGTAGGGGCTTAACGCATGGAAAAGCCGGAGCCTGCCTTTGCCCTCGCATTCTTCTCGGAGGCGCCGAAGCGCCTCTTCGACCACGGTCACAGCCCAACGAAGGTCGAAGAGCCGCTCCGCCGGCAATGACTCGAGCGCGTGCGGTGAGATGGATAATTGCGATGGCGCTTCCGCCATCCAATCGTCCCAAGAAACAAATTGCACATCGCCGCCGCGCTTACGGCTATGAGTTCCTTCCGCGACGTTAATGAGAAAATTCTCGAGCGACTTGAGCAAGAGCGAACGGAATCGTCCGCGATTGGGGTCAGCGTGCTGCAGCCAGTTACCTTCCAGTATCTTCACAAAAAAATCCTGCGTAAGGTCCTGCGCATCCTGCACTGAATAGCCGCGTCGGCAGACAAACGAGAAAACGGGCCGCCAATAAGTTCGGCAAAGTTCGTCGAGCGCGGTGCGCGCATCTTGCTCTCCGCTCTCCGAGTTGGCGGCGGAAAGGATCAGGCTCCAGCGGGTAGTCGCGAACTGACGCGGTTCGCGTGCACACTCCCCGCCGACTTCCGCGTTCACAATGCGGGCATTATGATTATCCGTTCCTCCTAGGCAAGCATAAGTATTAGTTATACTGCCCCCCACAGGCGCTCATTTTCCCGCTACTACGGATTCTTGGTGCTCTTCATAGGCCCGCCAGCCGCCCTACCGCTCCGGATTGACCGGGAAATGTTTGTTCTTCAGACGTTCTGGGACGCGTTTAGTTTGTTCGGCCTCGATTTTCTCGCTCGCGGCGTTCAGCGCGTCGTAGGCTTCGCGGCTTTTTGGAGAGCGGCACATGTACGCGGTGGCATGTGCGAGGGGAATGCGCGCTTCGGGCAATCCAACAAATTCCACCGCGTGTTGGGTCGCGATCGCCAGCGGCAACGCTTCGGGATCGGCCAGACCGATGTCTTCACTGGCGAAAATGACAATGCGTCGCGCGATGAAACGGAAATCTTCGCCGGCGTGCAACATTTTCGCGAGCCAGTACATGGCGCCTTTCTCATCGGAAGCGCGCATGCTTTTGATAAACGCGCTGATCGTGTCGTAGTGCGCGTCGCCCGCGCGATCATAGACGACCGCTTTTTGCTGAATACTTTCCTCGGCAACCGCGAGCGTGAAATGAATTGCGCCTGCGCTATAGCCGGGGGCGTTGACCCCGGCATCTGGAGGTTGTTTGTCGTGTTCGCGTTGGCCGGCCTCAGCGCGGCCGGCTACAGATGGTGTTGTCAACACACCAATCTCCAGCGCGTTTAAACATTTACGCGCGTCGCCGTCGCTGAGCTTGGCGAGATGCCTGCGCGCGTTCTTGTCGATCTTTACGTTGTAATTTCCAAGGCCGCGGTCTTTATCGGCCAATGCGCGATCGATTAGCTGTTCGAGTTGCTCGACGCTGAGCGGTTCAAGTCGAAAGACCTGCGAGCGCGACACCAGCGCACTGTTCACATAAAAGAACGGGTTGTAAGTCGTGGCGCCGACAAGCCGGAGATTTCCGGTCTCAACGTCGGGCAAAAGGATGTCCTGTTGCGCTTTGTTGAAATGATGGATCTCATCGATGAAGAGGATTGTCCTTTGGCCCGAAGTGCGAAGGCGATTCGCCGCCGCAGCGATGACGCGGCGCATTTCCGCCACGTTGCTTTCCACGCCGCTGATTCGAATGAATTTCGCGTGTGTCATCTCCGCAATGATGCGGGCGAGCGTTGTCTTGCCGCTGCCGGGCGGCCCTGAAAAAATCACGGAAGGCAGGCGATCCGCTTCAATTGCGCGGCGCAGAAGTTTGCCAGGTGCAAGAATGTGTTCCTGGCCGACAAATTCGTCGAGCGAGCGCGGACGCATGCGTGTGGCGAGTGGGGCGGCGCTGTCGGCGCTCTCAAGGTCGGCATCTTCCTGTTGCTCGAAAAGATCATGCACGACGCAAAAATACGGTGCGCTAGCGCTCTCTGCATCTCCTTTCCGGTTTGTGTATGAAGGAATTAGTCTGGCAGTACCCCGAGGCAGCCGGATAGACTATCGCAGAACATGAAACGCATTCTCGTTCCGATCGATTTCTCGGATGCAACACCGCCAGTGATCGATCTGGCACGCCAACTCGCCAAAGGCCTCGACGCCGAGATTCATCTTGTGCACGTAAGAGAACTCAGCGTGGTCGCGGCGCCGGGCGCCCTCGGATACGGCCTGGCTGGAATGCCCGAGCTCGCGCCAGTGTCGGGCGTGCCGGTCCCTGTGTTCGATGCGATGGCTGACCCAGTGCCGGAGGATCAAGAGCAAAAGTCTAAGCTCGCACAATGGCAGAGAAAAATTGCGCAGGCCGGAATCAAAGTCACACTGCATGAACCGACCGGAGCCGTGGCCGAAGAAATCCTCAACCAAGGGCACGCGATTAATGCCGATTTGATTGTCATGGGAACCCATGGGCACGACGCGATGTATAATCTGCTGGTGGGAAGCGCCACCAAGCGCGTGCTCAAACATAGCACTCGTCCCGTCTTACTTGTCCCGGCTCCGCGAGCGTAAGCCTGAAGTACCTGGAGCCGCAGAATAAGCAAATCCGATCCATGAGATTGCTGGGTGCGCCGCGTCAGCCATTCGTGGGTTTGGCGGGCGCGGCTGCAATAGGAATTATCCTGGCGGAACTTTTTCCGCTCTCTGTTTTCACCTTGACCGCATCGGCGATTTTCATCGCGGTCTGTGCGGTTGCTCTGTTCTTTTGGCCGAGACTCGTCGCGACTTATCTAATCGTCGGATCCGGTTTTTTCCTGCTGCACAATTTTCAGACAAGCAATACTGAAGGACAACGAATCGCCGCGCAGCTTGGCAACAGGCCGCGCATGCTCACGGCAACCGGATACGTCATTAGCGAGCCGAAGATCGCACCGAACGGGTTCGCGACGTTTTTGCTGAAGCTCGAGTCAATCGAACTCGAAGCCAGAAAAGAACCGACGTGTGCGGTATGGCAAGTCCGTTGGCGCGGTATGTCGGAATTTGGCGATGAACTGAAACTTGCTGGAACGGCCGAGCCGATCGCACCTCCACGAAATCCCGGCGAATTCGACATGCGCTCTTACCTGGCGCGTCGCGACATTCGTCGGCTGTTGCTTGTTCGTTATCCCGAGGATGGAACGCTCATTCGACACGGTGGTGGGAATCCGATCTTGTGGCTGGCGCAAAAGTCGCGCAACTGGATGCAAAACGCGATTTGCCGTGGATTGGAGAACACACCCGAAGTGCAAAGCTTTCTCAGCGGAATCGTGCTCGGGCTCAGGCATCAAACGCCTGAGGACATCGAAGAACCATTTCAGCAGACCGGCACGCTTCACCTGTTCGCTGTCGCCGGTCTGCATGTGGGAATCGTCGGCGCGCTTCTATGGATGCTCGCAACGACAGTCGCGCGTCTGCCGCGCAAATGGGCGACTGCAATCGTCATTCCTCTGGTCTTTTTTTACGCGGCCGTAACCGGCCTGCACGTTTCGAGCATAAGGGCAGCGGCAATGGCTTCGATTTTGCTCGGCGGCTTGTTTTTCGAACGAAAAGCCTTTCTCGCCAACAGCCTCGCCGCAGCGGCCTTCTTTCTGCTTTGCTGGGATACGAACGAACTGTTTTCTACAGGTTTCCAGCTCTCGTTCGCAGTCGTCGGCGCGATTGTTTTGTTTGCTGATCCGCTCTTCCGGCTTTTGCAACGCTGGGCCGCGCCTGATCCTTTTTTGCCGCTAACCTTGCTGCGTGGTCCGCGTCGCTGGATGCACTCTAGTTTCGAATGGCTTTGTCGCGGGGCATCCGTATCGCTGGCAGCATGGATCGGCTCACTGCCATTCATCCTCTGGTATTTTCATCTTGTTACGCCGGTTTCATTGTTCGCAAACCTGCTGGTCGTTCCGATCGCATTCTTCGTTCTCGCGATTGCGCTGCTCTCGCTTCTTTCAACACCGCTGCTGCCGTGGCTCGCTGTCATTTTCAATAACGCGAACTGGTTTCTAGCCAAGCTTGTTCTCTGGATCGTCCAAATGTTTGCACAATTACCTGGCGGACACTTTTATGTCCAGCAGCCGCACTGGCCCGAAAAGCTTGCCGCGCAGATTACAATACTGGATCTGGGAGCAGGCGCGGCTCTTCATGTGCGAACGGCAAGCGCCAACTGGTTGTTCGATTGCGGAAGCGACCGCAGTTATCAACGCGTGGTTCGCGAGTATTTACACTGGGCGGGAGTAAACCGACTCGATGGTTTGCTGCTCACTCACGGCGACGCGCTCCATATCGGTGGTGCCGCGAAATTGCTGCGCGATTTTCCTCGCGTCCACTTGGTCGATAATCCGGCACCGGATCGCTCAACTGTTCATCAAGGATTGCAGCGGCTATTTAGAGAAAGCGGAATTAAGCCGGAGGAGTTGATTGCGGGAGATAGCTTCCGTTTGTCAAGCGAAGTCACCCCGCACGTTCTTTTTCCGCCGCGTCTGTTTTCGGCACCCACGACAGACGATCAGGCTTATGTGATCTACCTCTCCATTGCGCCATCGGCGTCGATTTTGTTCATGTCGGACAGCGGCAAGAATACAGAAAATGCGCTGCTGGCCTCTGGTTTGGATCTCAAGAGCGACGTCGTTGTAAAAGGCCAGCATCATCCCGGGCAATCCGGCTCCGGTTTGTTCCTCGATGCCGTGCGGCCGCGATTAATTATCTCTACTTCGCGCGACTTTCCCGAGTACGAACGAATCAGCGACGAATGGGCGGCCGATTTGCGAAGACGAGGGATCAAACTTTTTCGCCAGGATGAAACCGGCGCGGTCACGCTGCGATTTCGCCGCAATGGTTGGGAAGCGCAAAGCTACCTCACTGGCGAAACTTTACGTACCTCAAGCCAGTGAATCGCCGCGCCTTGTTCACGAAATTTTCTTTCGAACTTCGTTGACGGGAGGGTGCCATCGTCAGGTGGCATGGGCTTCCAGCCCACGGTTTCATCGGCAGGATGCCGATGCCACCGCGTCACGTCGCCAATTTCAAATTGCGGATGTGCGCGGCTGAGCCGTTCCATTTGCCGAAAATAGTCGACCTGATCGGTTGCAACACGCAAAAGTCCGCCTTCTTCCAGCGCGGCGGTGATCGAATCCAAAAAATCGTCCGAAAAAAATCCGGCGACGCTGACGCCGCCGCTTCGGCCACGGGTCTGGAAACAAACGGTAAAACGTTTCCACTGAATTTTCCGCTTTACGACAAGTCCTCTCTACGCGGCGGCTCAAGCGTTCGATTCCGAGAAAATTTTTGTCGGGCATGCGCTGGGCAAGCGCGCAAAGAAAGCCGACGTCGCCGCAACCAAGATCGACATGTAACGGCGCGTTGCGCCCGAAGATTTTCTCCAGATCAAGATGATCGATCAACGAATCGAGTTTGATCAGCGGAGAACCTCGAAGGCTCTCAGGACGGTGAGCTAATTCAAGCTCGCTCGCAGGCACGCCGAGGAGAAAAATCAAGCTGCCGCTTTGCTGCCAGAAGCACTGAAGCCGAGAAACAGCATCATCACCGCGAGCACAACGTGCAGCCAGGTATCGGCAGGATTATTTGAAACTACTCAGAGAGTGTTGCCAGTGCCGACCGCGAACCCCCAAATGACAACAATCGCATAGCTAATCCCGAAAATTTGAAACCACGTCCTCGCTGCGCCCGCGCCGGCTGCGGCAGCAAGGAGAAAGATAATCCCCGAAACGATGTGGACCACGTTGTGTGCTGCGTTGACGTGAAAGATCTTAAACAGCATTTCATCGGGAGCGACGCCGGGGACGAACCCCAGAATTCCGATAAGCAAGAACACAATACGAAAGAAGATAACTGCCGCTGGCTTAACCATTTTTTAACCTTTTGTTTGGATTAAGGCTGACCGCTTATGACAGTCCCCCGACTGGTGGCAAGCAAAATAAGTCGAGTTATTCACAACGGCCCGACTGTGCCGATGTCTAAAGAATCGATATCATGCGAAGGTTTCTTTGGGGAACGATTGTCGGGCTTTCCTCGGCCTTCGCTCTGGGTTTTGCCAGCGCAGAGGATTCGTCCGCATCTTCAAAAACAAAGACGGCAATTTTTGCCGGCGGCTGTTTTTGGTGCATCCAGCCGGCCTTCGACAAAGCGAATGGCGTGATCAAGACGGTCGTGGGTTATTGCGGCGGAACGGAACCGAATCCCACGTACGAACTTGTTGCCTCTGAAAAAACACGATACCGCGAATCGATCGAAATCACATACGACCCGGCAAAGATTTCCTACGAGCAGTTGCTCGATATTTATTGGCGACAGATCGACCCAACCCAGGCGGACGGCCAGTTCACCGACGTCGGACCAAGTTACCGCGCCGCGATTTTCTACGGCAACAATGACGAGCGAAAAATTGCTGAAGCCTCAAAGGACAAACTGGGGCGCTCCCGAAAATTCAATAAGCCGATCGTCACCGAGATTCTGCCAGCAACTACGTTTTATCCTGCCGAGGCTTATCACCAGAAATACTACCAGCAGAACCCGGAACAGTTTGAAGCATTCGAGAGAGGATCAGGTCGGATTTCCTTCGAAAGGAAAACTTGGGACGATAGAAAATAGATCAGCGGATTCAAACTCGACTTTAGAATCCAAGACGTTGAGTTGAATCCGGCCGCCTCCGAACGCTAGCGTGAACGTTTCGCGCGGGATTTTGGCGAGGGAGATGGATTCATGCTTGGGGCAATCGTGCGGCCTAGCAATTTGCCCGAGCCATCAAAGATGGAATAGCCGGTTTGTTTGCCGTTCTGATCGTAAGAGTAAACGATCTTATGCAGAACGGTGCCGTCCTCTGCGCTTTGGGTTTCTTCCTGAGGTCGGCCCGCGCTGTCGTAGATGTACCGGCTCTTAAACAGAAGGCGACCATCGGGTCCAAAAACATTCCCGCTGGAAAAGCGTCCCGATTCATCCAGGTCGTAATCCATTCTTTGTCGCGTCTTGCCATCCTCGCCAGTCATGGTCGCGACTGCTTTGTGGTGTGCGTCGTCAAATTTGTAAACTGTACGCGAGCCATCGGAATTCATCGTCATCATCACGCGCACGGCGTCGCTCGCGCTCGGCTCGGGCGACTGCGCCAGGCCGAGCGGAACGAGAGAAACCAATGTCGCGAAGGCGATTGTCGATCTTCGAAGGGGCGGCTGCATGTGTCGGAAGAAGAACGCTTAATGCTCAACCCTCAACTTGCAACGGCCAATTAAAACACCGCGAGCGCGCTCCGCACAGATGGCACGCTCCAAACTCCCAAAGGAGCCGTCAGGGGGCGGCTAAAAAATGCCAAAATTTATGTTGACAGATCGCGGGGCTGGGTGGTTAAAAGTGGGGGCAAGTGGGTTAAAATGGATTAACCCGCCCGACGCATGGACTCTGCTTCTCCACCGGAACGGCTCTATGCCGGTCAATTCCGGCATTCTATCGATGAGAAGAATCGCGTCACGGTCCCATCGCGCTGGCGACGAGATAAAGCCGAGGAGCTCATTCTTTTGCCCGAGGCGAATCATCAATTCTTGCTCGTTATGTCGCCGACGGAGTTTGCCCGAATGAGCTCAGCGGCGGAATCAAATGAAAACGTTTCCGCGCGCGATCGCCGCATTTTCCTGCGTCAATTGCACTCCCGCGCACAGCATGCGTCAGCGGATCGACAGGGGCGCCTTGTTTTGCCCGAGGAACTTTGTCGCAAGATTGGGCTGAAAGGCGAAGTGGCGCTTGTGGGCAGTCGCGGACGTTTTGAGATTTGGAATTTGCAACGGTGGAAACGGGCGCACGAGGAGGAAACGCCTACTTATCAGCATGTCGCGAGCGTCATTGGTTTGTGAGCGAATGAATAGCACCAAAATATTATGATCACGTTGTTGTTGGAGCGACCGATCCCCTTGGCCGCCGATCCGTTGCTTATCGAAGAGGAGGCGGAGGAAATGGAAGATTTTGTTTATCATCAGCCAGTGCTCGCCCGGGAAGTTGTCACCCTGCTCGCGCCAAAATCCGGTTCTCTTATCGTTGATGCGACGTGTGGTGGCGGCGGACATACGGAAGCGCTTTTGGAAGCCGGCGCGAATGTAGTGGCACTCGATCAAGACCCCGATGCGGTACGACATGTGACCGAGCATCTGGCGCGCTTCGGGCGACGCATCACTGTGCGCAACGCGAATTTTCGGTATGCTGACAAAGTTCTCGATGAACTTGGGATCGGCGCGATCAACGGCGCGCTGCTCGATCTTGGCGTCTCGTCCAGGCAACTCGAAAATGCCGAGCGCGGTTTCAGCCTACTGCGGAACGGTCCGCTCGATATGCGCATGGATCCGCGAAACCCGCTCACTGCGGCGACGATTGTAAACGAGTACAGCGCAGAACAATTGACTCGACTGTTCCGCGAGTTCGGGGAGGAACCGGCCGCTCGGCGTATCGCCAGTTTGATCGTAAAGATGCGCAAGACATCTCCTTTTCGCGAAACGCTTCCGCTGGCGCGCGCAATCGAAAAGGCCGTCGGGCGTCACGGTCGCCGTCATCCCGCCACTCAGGTTTTTCAAGCGCTACGCATGGAAGTGAACGATGAGCTTGGCGCGCTGGAAGAGGGGCTCCGCGTTTTGACGGCGCGTCTCCAAACCGGCGGGCGCGTCGCCGTTATTTCTTTCCATTCGCTGGAAGACCGGATGGTGAAAAGTTTCTTTCGCGATCACAGCCAGGAATGGCTCGACCGGCCGGAGTGGCCCGAGCCACAGCGCAATCCCGATTACGACCTCAAACTGATTACCGCCAAGCCGGTGGAGCCCGCTCCGGAGGAGCAACGCGCCAATCCCCGCTCGCGCAGCGCGAAGCTGCGCGTGGCAGGGAAAATCTAAATGCACCATTCTCGTCGAAAAAACTGCAATGCGGTAAACGCGGCCTCGCTCGCCCGCTGGATCGTCATGACGGCGTTTCTGGCGCTGGCCGGATTGAGTTACGTCTATCTGACCCTGCAACTCTACCATCTGGGCGAGCGGAAGAAGGCAATCGAGAATGAGCTGGCCAGTCTGCGCACCCAAAACGATGTCACTAACGTGCAGATCGCGGCGCTGACCTCGCGCTCAGCTTTGCAGCGGCGGTTAAAGGAAGGCTACTTGAAAATGATTCCAATTTCCGAGAACAACATCGTCCGGCTGACAATCCCACCGCGGCAAGAGGGCGAAAACGCAATTCAACCGGTGGCCAACCAATCCGGCGCACGATGAGCCCGAATAGCCGAAGCCGCTGTGCGTTGATCTGTGCCGGGTTCATTGCGCTCTTTAGCGTTATCTCGTTTCGATTGATCTATCTTCAGGTGATCAAGCACGACGAGTACGCGGAACTCGCCGCCGAAAAACACGGTTACAAGCAAATCATCTACGCCGAGCGCGGCATCATCTTTGACGCGAACAACGAAGTCCTCGCGCACAATATACCGGTCGAAACAGTGGTGGCCGACGCCACCCGTCTTAACAACCCGCAAGCAGTGGTTAATCTTCTTAGCAATGAACTGGACATCCCTGCCGAGTTGCTCGCAGAAAAATTGAACTGCCAGCGCCGCTACATCGTGATCAAGCGGGAGGTACCGGAATCGCTGGCCAATGCGCTGCGCGAAAAACTGCGTGCCGGCAATTTGGGGGGAATTTATTTCGAATACGACGCCAGCCGCATCTACCCGAACGGGTCCATGCTTTGTCACGTCATCGGATTCACGGATTTTGAGCATCACGGTATTCAGGGCGTGGAAGCTTCGATGGATGAATATCTGCGCGGGCAGGACGGTTATCGCTATGTCGAACGCAACCGTGTCGGGCAAGAGATTGTTCCGTTTCGAGGCCAGGAACGCGCGCCGCGCAACGGCTATCAGGTCCATCTCACTGTCGACCTAGGCTTACAGAACATCATCGAGAATGAAATCGACGCGGCGATGAAGGAATTCACCCCGCAAAAAGCCACCATCATATTAATGCGGCCGCAGACCGGTGAAATTCTTGCCATGGCCAATCGACCGAATTTCGATTTGAATCTTCGCTCCGAAGCAAAGCCGGAGGGAATGAAGAACCGGGCCATCATCGATATGATGGAGCCCGGTTCCACTTTCAAGATTGTCGCTGCCGCCTCCGCACTTAACGAACGCAAGCTCCGGTTTGATTCCAGCGTCTTTTGCGAGAATGGTCTCTGGAACTTCGGCGGCGCAGCCCTGCATGATCATCGCGCCTTTGGATATCTGAGCGTGCGCGACATTCTCATTAAGTCGAGTAACATCGGTGCAGCCAAGCTTGCACTCAGCGTTGGGCAAGAAAAATTTTACGAATACATTCGCCGGTTTGGATTTGGCGAGCGCACCGGAATTGAGCTCCCTGGGGAGATTAACGGACTGATTCGTCCTCCGCGGTTGTGGAGCAAAATTTCCATCACGCGCATCCCGATGGGACACGAAATCGGAGTTACCCCGTTACAGATGACCGTGGCGATGGCGACCATTGCCAACAGCGGCAAATTGATCATGCCGCACATCGTGAAATCCATCACTGCTGCAGACGGCAAAGTAATCAGCTCACTTTCCCCGGTAGTATTGCGCCAGGTAATTTCTCCTGAAACTGCGAGACAAATTGGCGATGCGCTGCGAGGCGTTGTAAGTGATCGCGGCACGGCCGCTGCCGCAGCCGTTCCAGGATTTACCATTGCCGGTAAGACGGGCACTGCGCAAAAAGTCGCTCGCAACGGCGGCTACGAACAGGGCAAGTACGTGGTTTCTTTCGTCGGCTATCTTCCAGCCGAGCATCCGGAGTTTGTCGGTCTGGTCATGCTCGACGATGCGCATACCACCAAGCCGGAGCTGAATTACGGTGGCCTCGTTGCAGGGCCGATTTTTTCCCGAGTCGCCGAAAAGGCCGCCCGTTATCTCGATCTTGAGCCGCATGAGGAGATTCGCAAAGCGATCCCTGTAGCACCAGTCCAAAAAACGACACCCGTGGAGCGAGATCGGCCGCCGCGGCGGGCTGCGCCGGTGGAGCGAGTCGCCTTAACCAATGCATCGCGCCATTGAATGCTTCGCTATCGCATGTTGAACTCTCATGCTGCTCAAAACTCTCGTCCCTGCGATTCCAATTCGCAAAATCATCGGGACAATTGATCGCCCGGTGGAAAGCATCGCGTATGACTCGCGGCGAGTGCAAAGGAATGGCATGTTCGTGGCATTGCGGGGCGAAAAAAGCGATGGACACCAATTCATCGGCCAGGCCATCGAAAAAGGCGCCTCGGTGATCGTGGCCGAACACGAGGGAAGCCATCCACGGGCAACGTTTCTTGTCGTCGAAAATACACGCGCTGCGCTCGCCGATCTCTCGGCAGCTTTTTACCGTTATCCGGCTCGGAAATTAAAATTGGCAGCCGTTACCGGCACCAACGGAAAAACCACCACCACCTTTCTCACCAAGCACATCTGTGAAGCAGCAGGCCTGCGCTGCGGTTTGATTGGGACGGTGCGCTACGAAATTGGCGAACGCGTCTTGCCAGCTATTCGGACGACGCCGGAGTCGCTTGATTTAGTGGAACTGCTCGCGCAAATCCGCGACGCCGGTTGTCGGGCGGCAGCGATGGAAGTTTCCTCGCACGCGCTCGCCCAGGACCGAACACGCGGCCTGGAATGGAACGTCGCGGTCTTTACGAATCTCACCCAGGATCACCTCGATTTTCACGGCACAATGATGAGCTACTTCGATGCAAAGGCAAAACTCTTTACTCAACTCGGCGCTCAGCAGAAAAAACGAAAACCGATGGCAGTTGTGAATATCGACGACCGGTATGGCGAGCAGCTTCTCGACAAGATCGACAAGAATGTCGCCGTGATCACTTATGGCAGAGGCGCGCGCGCGGATTTTCGCGCTTCAAATCCTCGCGTCGAGTTCAGCGGCACCTCCTATCAGCTCGAAGCCGGCGGCAAAAGTTACCTGGTTCGCGTTCCGCTCATCGGCCGGTTTAACGTCTTAAATTCAGTGGCGGCGCTGGCAGCCGCCAATGCTCTGGGAATCAGTCTGCGCGACGCCGTCCTCAGCATCGGTAAGTCATCGCAAATTCCAGGGCGCTTGGAGTTAGTTCCAGCTAAGCGGCAATTTCAGGTTTTCGTCGATTACGCGCACACGCCCGATGCGCTTCGGAACGTTCTCAGGACTCTGCGCGAACTAGAGCCGCATCGCTTGATCGCGGTTTTTGGCTGTGGCGGCGATCGCGACCGGCAAAAACGCCCGATGATGGGCGACATCGTGGATCAATATGCCGACTACGCCATCATTACCTCCGACAATCCGCGGACAGAGGACCCGAACGCCATCCTCGCCGAGATCGAAAAGGGCTTTCGCTCCAGTCGCTACGAAAAAATTGTCGATCGAACGGAAGCTATTGGTCGCGCCGTCGCGCTGGCTCAGCCGCGCGACATGGTGTTGATCGCGGGCAAGGGACACGAAAATTACCAGGAGTTCGCGGATTACACGGTCCCGTTTGATGATATTCAAGTCGCGCGCCGCGCGATCGCGGACCACCCGCTGGAATTTTAATGAATCGATTGTCCGTCTTATGAATCCAACCACGCTCTCGCAAATCGCGAAGCTCGCTGGCGGTTCACTTTCTTTCGGGGACGGAACGATTGTGATCGACAAAATCAGCACTGATTCGCGCACGCTGAAGCGCGGCCAATTGTTCGTCGCTTTGCGGGGCGAAAATTTCGATGGTCACAATTTTGTCGAGGCCACGGCAAGGAAAGGCGCGGCCGGTGCGATGGTGGAATCCAATTGGGAGGGGAAAGTTCCGGAAAATTTCCCGCTTATTCGGTCGCGAGATACTCTGCAAGCGTACCAAGCGCTTGCTGCTAATTATCGAAAGTCACTCCCGCTCAGAGTCGTCGCGATTACCGGCAGTAACGGCAAAACCACCACTAAAGATTTTACCGCGGCCGTGCTTGCGCGCCGCTTTCGCGTCACGAAAACAGAAGCAAATTTCAACAATCATGTTGGCCTTCCTCGAACCATTTTAGAGGCGACTTCCCAGGATGAAGTCGCCGTGTGGGAGATTGGGATGAATCATCCCGGAGAAGTCGCCGTGTTGGCGAGCTTGGCTGTGCCGGACGTGGCGATGATCACAAACATCGGCGTCGCGCATATTGAGTTTATGGGATCGCGCGAGGCAATCGCGGAGGAGAAAGGCGCCCTTGTCGAAGCTGTCAGCGCTGACGGGACGGTCATTCTGAATGCGGATGATCCGTTTACCAAGCATATCGCCGCGCGCGCGCGCGCCAAAGTCATCCTTGCTGGCACAACTGCCGGGACAATTCGCGCCAGTGAAATAACCCAGAGCGAAAGCGGAACGGATTTCACCTTTCTGGAGGGGGCGCATCGCTGCCGCGCGCAGTTGCCGGTTCCCGGTCTACACATGGTGCAAAATGCGCTGCTCGCGGTCGCTGCAGGTCGGGTCTTCGGCGTCTCTCTAGAGGATTGCGCTGCCGGGCTTATTGCGGCGCCGCTCGCCAAAGCGCGTTTGCAAATCAAGGAGATCGGAGGCGTCGAGTTCATTGACGACAGTTACAACGCCAATCCCGATTCGATGAAAGCGGCCTTGCGCACATTGGCGGAACTGCCTGCTGATGGCAAACGCATCGCCGTTCTTGGAGAAATGAAGGAGCTCGGCGCCGAATCGGAGCGCGGGCACCGAGAAGTCGGCGAAACGGCGGCTGCTTTCGGCATTGATCGGTTGATTGCAATTGGAAACGTCGCCGCCGCGATGGCCGACACCGCTCAACATGCAGGTCTTGAAGATAGCGCGGTCGTAAGATCGACATCAGAGGCCGCTGAGCTTCTAAGTAAGATCGCTGCGCCCGGCGATCTTGTCTTAATCAAAGGAAGCCGCGCCGCGCGGACAGAGGAGGTCATCGAGCAATTCGCGCTTCGTCTTTCGGAATCCGGAATTTCAGTATGATGTACTACCTCCATCGCCTGAGCGCCCACTTCATCGGGTTCAACGTTTTCTTTTATGTTACGTTCCGCGCCATTGCGGCAGCCGTGACAGCTTTCCTAGTCACGTTGGTTTTTGGAAATTTCATTATTCGAAAACTGGTTGCGCTAAAACTAGGACAACCGGTTCGCGCGGCAGCAGAAGTTCATCGCCTTGCCGAGTTGCACGGGGGAAAACAGGGCACGCCTACCATGGGCGGCGTGCTCATCATCGGGGCGGTCTTGATTTCAAGTCTCCTCTGGGCGCGGCTGGATAACCGCTTCGTTTGGCTTGTCTTGTTCAGTATGGTTTACCTCGGCGCGCTCGGCTTCGCCGACGATTATCTCAAGGTCACTAAAAGAAAATCTGAGGGCATCAGCGGCCGATTCAAATTGGTTTTTCAAATTGTGCTTGCCGCGATTGTCACGGGCGTTTTCCTCACCAGCCCATTGCTCGAAGTGCAGGCCCGCGCGCTCTACGTGCCATTTATCAAAGCGCCGGTCATCGCCAACATGGCTTGGTTTACCTTCGTGTTTTTTGCGCTCGTGATCGTCGGTTCCTCGAATGCCGTTAATCTCACCGACGGCTTGGACGGTCTTGCGGCCGGCTGCACCATCACGGTGGCCTTTGCATACGCATTGCTTGCTTACGCGGCAGGAAATTTCCGCATCGCAGAGTATTTGCAGGTTCCGTTTTATTCTTTTGCTGGGGAGCTGACCGTCGTTTGCGCCGCGCTAGTCGGGGCGGGTCTTGGTTTTCTCTGGTTCAACTGTTATCCGGCAAGGGTTTTCATGGGGGATACCGGATCCCTCGCGATTGGCGGGATGCTTGGAGTAGTTGCCATTTGTTGTAAACAGGAACTGCTCCTGATTGTGGTGGGCGGCGTTTTCGTCATCGAAGCGCTCTCGGTCATTCTCCAGGTGATCAGCTTCAAAGCGACCGGTCGCCGGATTTTTGTCATGTCCCCATTGCATCACCATTTCGAACTGACTGGCTGGAAGGAAAACACCGTGATCGTCCGGTTCTGGATTCTCTCGATTATCTTCGCCTTGCTGGGTTTGGCGACACTGAAACTGAGGTAAGAAGTTGCGTTACAACGAGCAAAACATCGCAGTTCTAGGGGCAGGCTTGAGCGGGACCGCTGCAGCACTCTTGCTGAAGGCGGAGGGCGCTCGCGTGACCTTGCTCGACAGCGCCGAGGAGAAAAATCTGCTCAAATCGACGATCGATAATCTGCGGAAAGAAGGAGTTCGCGTAATCTGCGGCAAAGCGGCGGACGAAGATTCGTCCACTTACCAAATGGCTGTCTTAAGTCCCGGAATCGATCCTGCCTCTCGGCTCGCGCGCAACTTTTCCGGGCGCAAGATCGACATGATCGGCGAACTCGAACTCGGCTGGCGCTTCTGTGAAACGCCGGCGATCGCCGTAACGGGAACAAATGGGAAAACGACAACCACCGAACTGCTCGCGCAGATGTTGAATGCGTGCGGCCAGCGAACAATCGCTTGCGGCAACATTGGTAAGCCACTGTCTGAAGTCGCGCGTGAACGGAAACCGTTGGACGTGCTCACCGTCGAAGTAAGCTCGTTTCAATTGGAAACGACCCAGACATTTCATCCGTCAATTAGTCTCTGGCTCAATTTCGCGCCTGACCATCTCGACCGCTACCGCTCCGTCGCCGATTATCGCGCAGCCAAGCTGCGCATTTTCGAAAATCAAACTGAGCAGGACGTCGCAGTCGTCAACGCCGCGGAAGCGCTGCCGAAAATTCGACCGCGCCGGATCACCTTTAGCGCTTACTCCAATCAAGCAGATTTCCGGCTTTCCAATGGTGCGATTGTTTATCAAAACCAGGCCGTGCTTCGATTGTCCGACACGAAGCTGCGCGGCCTGCATAACATTGAGAATGTGATGGCAACGCTCGCCGCCGGCGTTGCGCGCGGACTCTTATTTGAGCAGATGGTGCCGCCGCTCCGGAATTATGAGCCGCGTCCGCACCGGTGCGAATTTGTGCGCGAAGTCGATGGCGTTGACTACGTGAACGATTCTAAGGCGACGAATCTGGATGCAGTGGAAAAAGCGCTGCGCTCACAGACAAAGCCGGTCATTCTGATCGCCGGGGGCAAGGACAAAGGATTCACCTTCGCCCCGCTGCGGTCTCTTGTGAAAGAAAAAGCTAGATCGACGATCTTAATCGGTGAAATGGCCGAAAGCATCAGGCGTTCCTGGAGCGGCGCGGTCCACTCCGAAATTGCAAACTCGCTAGCAGACGCAGTCGAGCGTGCCCACGTTGTCGCCAAGCCGGGCGACGTCGTCCTCTTTTCGCCAGGAACGTCCTCCTTCGACATGTTCAAAAGCTACGCCGATCGCGGCGATCAATTTCGCACGCTCGTCCAGGCGCTGCCCCCCCTCGACCAATGAAAATGCTGAACCTGCTCAGAGGCAAAAAGATTCGGGTAGCAACCGCGCGTACCGCGCGCCGTTCCGCAGGCGCTGCGGAGATTGACTACGGAGAAATCCCGGAGCCCAATATGAAGCTCTCGCGAGCCCTGCTGATTGTTTTGCTTCTGCATGTGGTCGCGGTCTCCGGCATCATTGCGTTCAACGTAGTTAAGACGCGACAGAGTTCCGTTGTGCCCGCACATTCAGTTAACACAGAGGCAAGTCCGAACGCCACCGTTTCAAATACACCGGTCTCAAGCACTTCAAGTCCTCGGCCTGCGCTTGTGCAAAAAGAAACCAGACCACGTGATGGGGCAACGCCGTCAGATTTGCTCGCGAAATCCGTCGCGACGGACGAGCACAAATCGCAGCACACAAAGCCAGTCGAACACGCAAGAGTGCCCGCATCCTCAGAGAAAGTTTACACCGTCGTCAAAGGGGACAATCCGATGAAGATCGCACGAAAACTTAAAGTTCCTTATGAGGATGTCGTCGCGCTCAACCACATCGAGGACCCGCGGAAATTAAAAGTGGGTCAAAAGCTGCTTGTCCCCAAGAAAGCCACAAAAATAAAAGCAACGAAGAGAAGCGAATGAAAGACTATCTTGAGCACACTTGGAGTTTCCGTGAATGACATGTCCATCTGACCATGCACCGTAAAAGCGCCTACATTCTCTTCCTCGCGGTGCTGGGGCTGCTCGTCATCGGCATCGTCATGCTTTTCAGCACAAGCGCGTTTGCCCGGGACAGTCACGGCGATGTTTATTTCTTTATCCGCCGGCAAGCGATCTGGTTCGGGATCGGCCTTATAGTTTGCGTGTTCGCTGCGCTCGTTGATTACCACTTTTGGCGACGCACTTGGTGGCTTTGGTTCGCCGTTGCCGTCGGCGCTCTGGCGCTGTGCTATTTTCCACACATTGGGATGCGCATAAATGGTTCACGCCGCTGGATTGGCGTGGGACCGATTACCTTTCAGCCGTCTGAGTTAGCCAAACTCGCCGCGATTTTCTTCCTCGCTGCCTGGTTTACGCGCTATGAAACAGCGACCCATAATCTGCTTTTTAGCATTGTTTTTCCGCTCGCGATCGTTGCGTTGCTAGCTGTGCTTGTTCTTGGGGAAGTCGATCTGGGCACTACCGCTTTGCTCGGTGCGACCGCCTTTGTGGTAATGTTTGTCGGCGGAGCCAAACCGCTCTGGCTCGGAGTTGGAGCGTTTGCCGGGCTGGGCGCTCTTCTGGTTGTTGCCACGCAAATATCGCAACGAATGGGCAGGCTCTCGGCGTTTCTCCATCCGCAAGATTTTAAAGAGGACGCCGGTTTGCAACAGATGCAGGCTCTGATCGCCTGGGGCAGTGGCGGAATGGAAGGACTCGGTCTCGGCAATGGCCGCCAGAAAATGCTGTATCTGCCATACGCGCACACCGATTTCATTTTTCCAATCATCGGCGAAGAGCTCGGTCTGCGTTTCAGCCTACTCGTTGTATTTTTATTTGTGATTATCATTGTTTGCGGGATCACGATCGCGCTGCATGCCAGGGATCGTTTCGGCTTGCTCCTTGGCTGTGGCGTTGTCTCGCTGCTGGCGTTACAAGCGGCGGTGAACGTCGGCGTAACCACCTCGCTTTTACCAAACAAAGGCCTGCCGCTGCCTTTCATCAGCTACGGTGGTTCGAACCTCGTCGCTTGTATGTTCGGGATCGGTCTGTTGCTGAACATCTATCGCCAGGGCATTCTTGAACCGCCGCAAAGGAAATCTGCGGCCATGCGTGTCCGAATCACACCGCGCATTTAATCACTTATGAGTCGTACGATTTATATTCAGACAGCTGAGAAGATGGACGGTCAGCTCTTATGAACGCAGTCATCGCATGCGGAGGTACTGGCGGCCATCTTTTCCCCGGCATCGCCGTGGCAGAAGTGCTGCGCGATCGTGGCCACGACGTGATGCTGCTGATTTCCGAAAAGGAGATTGACGCTCTGGCGCTTTCCGGGCACTCCAATTTCCGAGTCGAAAAACTACCCACCGTTGGGCTGCCGTCGCCGTTTTCTCCGGCGTTCTTTGGTTTCGTTCGCCGTTTTTACGAAAGCTTGTCCCTTTGCCGCTCTCTTTACCGTAAATTCAAACCTGAGGTGGTGCTCGGCATGGGTGGATTCACTTCCACTGCGCCGGTGTTGGCCGGGCGGATACGAGGCATTGCGACCTTTATTCACGAATCAAACGCCATTCCTGGAAAAGCGAACCGACTGACGGCGCGGATGGTGCACGCGGTGATGCTCGGCTTTAAGGAATGCGCGCCTTTTTTCCCAAAAACACACACAGAAGTCACCGGCACGCCCGTCCGGACCGAACTCGTGCGTTTGGATCGGCGGGTTGCGCGCCGAAAACTCGGATTGGATGAAGATCTGCCCACGTTGCTTGTGATGGGAGGCAGCCAAGGGGCGAGCGGAATTAATCAAGCGCTGATCAAATCCCTCCCATTCTTGCAAGGGGTGCCGCTCCAGGTGATCCACCTTTCGGGCGCGCGCGATGAACGCCTGGTTGCAGATAACTATCGCCGCGAAAACGTCTCTGCCTATATCGCCGCTTTCCATCATCGAATGGAAGAAGTTTACAGTGCTGCTGATCTCGTTGTCGCGCGAGCCGGCGCGGCTAGTCTGGCTGAGTTCGCCGCTTTTTCATTACCGGCCATCTTGATCCCATTTCCCTATGCCACTGATGATCACCAAACGCGCAACGCGGAAATTTATGCTCGCGTTCAGGCGGCGATTCTCCTCAAGGAGTCAGAGGTCTCCGGCGAATTGCTTGCGCGCAACATCCGCGAGTTGATCCAGGATCGGCAGCGGATTGAGCAAATGGCTGCGAATTGTTCGCATCTGGCACCGAAAGATGCGGCTGGCCGCGTGGCTACGACGATGGAGAAATATACAACTCATGAAGCCCGTGTCTGAAGAATGCGGCGCGCCTTCCCATCGCGTCCTGCCAGTTGATTTATCGCGATTCCTGACGCGTGAGCATCACCGGATTCATCTTGTGGGAGTGGCCGGAAGCGGTATGAGCGGCATCGCCGCGCTCTTACTCGAATTGAGACATGAGGTGAGCGGTTCTGACAAAGTTAGTACAGTGGAAACGGTACGACTGCAACGGCTCGGCCTGCGTTTTCACCAACAACATCGCGCCGAAGACGCGAGGGACGCGGAGCTTGTCGTCTTTTCCTCGGCGATCAAGATCAACAATCCTATTCTGGTAAGCGCGCGGGATTCTGAAAAACCGGTGGCGCGCCGCGCCGAAGCGCTAGCTGCCATCATGCATGACAAGCGCGCCGTTCTTATCGCGGGGATGCACGGCAAGACGACTACGTCCGCGATGGCGGCGCATGTCCTACGTGAAGCCGGGGTCCATCCCTCACATTACGTCGGCGCCGAAATTCCCATTCTTGGGAATAACGCGCATTGGGACCCGCGTGGCGAATACTTCGTCGCGGAGGGCGACGAAAGCGATGGGACGCTGCGCTGCTTTCATCCCGAGCGCACTCTCATTTTAAACATTGAGGAGGAGCACCTTGATTTTTATGCCGATCTAGCTGCGATCAAAAAAGTCTTTGCGCAACTCATCGATCAAACCAGTGGAACAATCTTCTACAACGTTGATGATCCCAACTCTGCGTCATTATGTGCAGCGCGCAGCGACGCCATTTCCTACGGATTTTCTGAGAAGGCCTATTATCGCGGCGTCGATGTCGAACTGCGGGACTTTGCTTCTGTCTTTTGCGTTTATCGACGCGGCGAAAAACTCGGTGAAGTGACCCTTAATGTTTCCGGTCTGCACAATGTTCAGAATGCGCTTGGGGTGATCGCACTCGCCTCCGAGCTTGCAGTTCCGTTCGACAAAATTGCGGCGTCGCTTCGCAAGTTTGAGCACGCGCGGCGGCGGTTTGAAATCAAATACGCCAGCGACCGGTTTTTGCTGGTCGATGATTACGCGCATCACCCCACAGAAATCCGCGCCACTCTCAGAACGGCGAAGTCTATTAGGCGTCCGCGGCTGCTGACGATGTTTCAGCCGCATCGGTTCTCGCGAACCAAAGCGCTGCGCCGCGAATTTGGCAGCGCCTTCGACGATGCCGACCGGATTGTGATCACCGATGTATATCCCGCCAGCGAAACGCCGATTCTCGGAATCAGCGGCCAAACTATCGTCGATGAAATCGCGCGGCACGGACATCGCTGCGTGAATTATCAGCCGCGTCTGGAATGGGTGCATCGCGACGTGGGGAACATGCTGGAGTCCGGCGACCTCGTAGTGAGCCTAGGCGCGGGCAATATTCACGAGCAATTGTCGATTCTGGCGGCCGATCTCGTCATCGCCGAAAAATTGAAAGCGATCGTCGGCGAGCAGGGTGATGTCCGCCTTTACGAGCCGCTCTCGAAACACACCACCTTGCGCGTGGGCGGCCCGGCGCAATTTTGGGTTGAGCCCCGTGACGAGAACGCTTTCGCCACGCTGATCCGTTTTTGCCGCAAGGAAGGCTTGCCGCTTTTCGTAATCGGGCGCGGCTCAAACCTGCTCGTACGCGACGGCGGTATTTGTGGCGTGGTGGTTCATCCCAGCGGCGGCGATTTCGCGAGAATCGATGTCCACGGCAACGAAATCACTGCCGGGGTAGGCGCCAAGTTGAGAGAAGTCGCCTACGCTGGTAAGGCGGCCGGCCTGGGCGGACTCGAGTGGATGGAAGGCATTCCCGGCGCGGTGGGTGGCAGCTTGCGGATGAACGCCGGGGCCATGGGTTCGCAAACGTTCGAGAACGTCGTGCGCATTCGTTATCTCGACGCAAACGGTCAACCTCACACAAAAACACGCGACGAATCGGAAGTGCATTACCGAAATTTTCCTTTGCTGGAAAATAATTTTGCCGTCTCTGCCGCGTTCCGCGGTCATCCAGCGCCAGCTGAAGAAATCGTCCGCAAACTCGAAGCGTCGCAGGAGAAACGCCGCACCACACAGCCAGCGGCAAAAAGCGCAGGCTGCATTTTTAAAAATCCCGACTCATGTCCGGCAGGAAAATTAGTCGATGAATTGGGCTTAAAAAATTCGTGTGTTGGCCGAGCAAGGGTTTCAGAAGTACACGGCAATTTCATCGTGAACGACGGCGGCGCCACGGCGGCTGACATGCTCGAGTTGATCGAACAGATCAAGAGCGCCGCGCGCACAAAGCGCGGGATCGAACTGGAGACCGAAGTGCAAATCGTGGGGGAGCCCGGGTGATGGAACGCGAGGATTTACCGAAAAAAATCGCGGTTCTAATGGGAGGCCCCGGCTCCGAGCGCGACGTTTCGCTCGCGACAGGGCGAGGCGTATCGAAGGCGCTTCGCTCGTTAGGCACGCAGGTGGTGGAGATCGATGTCCAAGACGAAAACTTCCAATTATCGGATGATACCGATCTTGCGTTCCTTACCATTCACGGAACTTTCGGTGAAGACGGTCAGCTTCAGAGGATTCTGGAGCGCCGCGGGATCGCTTACACCGGTGATAGCGTAGAGGGAAGCGAGATCGCTTTCGACAAAATTCGATCAAAAGAAAAATTTCGGGATCACGGGGTAACGACTCCTGTCTGGGAAGTGATTCGTCCCGGCCAACACCCAACGATTCCGTTGCCGGTCGTCGTCAAGCCGCCACGCGAGGGCTCGACGGTGGGCGTTGTGATCGTCAAGAGTGAAGGCGAAATCGAATCCGCTATCAGCGAAGCCGCAAGGTACGGCCGCGAATTGTTGATAGAAAAATTTGTGTCCGGTCGGGAATTGACGATCGGTATCCTCGGTGAGCAGGCCTTGCCCATTCTCGAAATAATTCCCAAGGGCGGCTTTTACGATTTCAATAACAAGTATCCGTTTCTAAACCCGCAGGCCGGCGGTGGCGCGGAGCATGTCTGCCCGGCGAAGATCGACGCAGCAAAGACAAGGGAGATTCAGGAGCTGGCGCTCCGCGCATTTCGCGCAGTCGGCCTGCAGGTATATGGGCGCGTGGACGCGATTTTATCCGAGAGCGGGCAGCCGTTCATCCTGGAAATCAACACCATCCCAGGAATGACTGAGGCAAGTCTTCTACCTGAAGCCGCGGCGGCCGCGGGGATAAGTTATGTCGATCTTTGCGCGCGCATCATTGCGCTTTCCCGCGTCAGAACCAGAGGGAGCGGGAAATGAAGCTGGCGCAAAACAACTCCCGGTCACGCAATCGGCGCATGTCCAACATGCGCAAGCGTCGTCAGCAACACTTACTCGACGTAAAAGTGCGCTCGCGCAGAGCGACGCAGCATCGTATCCGAAAAGTTCTGGTCTTTTTCTCCAAGCTAGCGTTGGTAGCACTGTTTTGCGGTGGCGGCTACGTCGGCGCGCGCGAAGCCGCAAGGCGCTTTTTCTTTGACAATCCAGATTATCAGCTCAAGGCCATTGAACTGCAGACAGACGGCACCTTGCAACGCGAACAGATTCTGAGGACGGCCGATTTGCGTGAGGGCGAAAATATTTTCAGGGTGAACCTGGCGCGTGTTCACGACCAGATACAGCAGCTGCCGCAGGTCGACGAGGTGCAGGTGGTGCGCAAATTGCCCGGCGAGATCGACATCCATGTGGTGGAACGAAAGCCGGTCGCGTGGCTTACAAATGAGAAAGAAATTTCGGATCCCTTTGTATCGGATGCTGCTTTTCTTGTGGACGCGCGAGGCGTTTTGATGAAAGAAAAGAAGTTGTTGCCGGAATATCTTGGATTGCCGCTCATTTTGGGATGCTCGAGTGAATCGCTCGAACCGGGAAAAATCGTCGAATCTCCCGAAGCAAAAACGGCGCTGGAACTGCTGCGTTTGAGCGCGAGCAGTTTTATGCAGACGCGCTTTCAGATTCGTGAGATCGATCTTTCCAAAAGCTATTGTCTCCTTGTGACAGACAAAAATCACAGCCGCGTTGCGTTTGGGTTGAATGATCTCGAAGAACAATTGCAGCGGCTGGAACGATTCCTTGATTATTGCGACCACACAAAACAAGAGTTGGAGACGTTGAACTTGGTCGTGCAACGAAATATTCCCGTGACGTTTGCCAAACCTGCGGCGGCAGTCATCAACGACACGATCGAGCCCGCCGTAGAGCCGCAGGTTTTGAAAGCGATCCCGGTGCATGCGCAGGGAAAGAGCGCGCCGCGAGCGTCAAACGCGCATCGCAACTCAGCGCCGCTGGCTAGTCAGCGGCACAAAAAGGATTAACATCCGTGGCAAGTAATAATTTGATGGTCGGCCTTGAGATTGGCACATCCAAAATCTGTGTCGTCGTTGGCGAAAGCCGGACCGACGGCACAGTCAAAATCCTGGGAGTCGGCCAAGCGCCGTCGCGCGGCGTGCGCAAGGGCGAGATCGTTGATTTCGAAACCGCAATGAAATGCGTGCACGAGGCAGTGGTCGATGCCGAACAGAAAAGCGACGTCATGATTCGGAGTGTTTACGTGGCTGTCGCCGGCTCGCATCTTCAAAGCTTCAACAATCGCGGTTGCGTCATGCTGCCCGAAGACCGCGATGAGATTGATGAGCAGGATGTCGAAGACGTGAAAAGCAACGCGCGCGAGGTGAGCATCCCGGCGCAAAACGCTTTTCTGCATTCTATCATTCAACATTATCACGTGGACGGGCAAGACGGCGTGCTTAATCCGATTGGGATGTCCGGGCAAAAGTTGGAAGCCGATTTTCACATCATCCACGGCATGCGCACGCGGATTCAGAACAGCATCCGCTGTGTCAAGGAGCTGCCGCTGGAGGTCGAGGACGTCGTGTTCTCGGCGCTCGCTTCCGCGCAAGTGGTCCTTACTAAGAATCAAAAAGATCTCGGCGCGCTGGTGATCGATATGGGCGGGGGAACAACCGATTATGTTTTGTATGCCGATGGGGCAATCAGGCAAAGCGGTTGCCTGGCCATAGGCGGCGACCACATCACCAACGATATTTCGATGGGCCTGCGCATACCAATGGCGCGTGCGGAGAAATTAAAAATCGAAGAGGGCAGTTGCATTCTTGGGAATTGTTTGCCAGGCGACATGATCTTGCTCAAGGACGATTCCGGTTTTGCCGGGAAGGAGATCGAGCGCGAGACGCTGAACACGATCATTCACCTGCGATTGCGTGAAACCTTGGAGTTGCTCAAACGCAGGCTCGACGAAGAATCGTATCTTAATTACCTCGGCGGCGGCATTTTCATTACTGGAGGATGCAGTCTTCTCAACGGTCTTGATTATCTCGCCGGAGAGATTTTCGAGTTGCCCGCGCAAGTAGTGCACGCTCATACCACCTCTGGCCTCACCTCCGCGGTGGAAAACCCGCAGTTTTCAACCGCCATCGGCCTGATCAAATATGCGCAAGCGGTGCAGAGAGATCGCCGGCCGCGTCGCTTCGGACGAATCTTTGGAAAATTTTTTAGCGGAATACGATGATGATCAATCGAACTGTGCATAGGGCGCGCCGCAAACGCTCGATCTCGGACGGTCCGGCGTCCCGTCAATCCATATGATTCAGCTTAGCAAGAGTTACAGTTTGCCCGACAGCGTGGAAGATTTCATTCCTATCAAAATAGTCAGCGTCGGCGGCGCCGGCTTAAACGCGCTCGATCGCATTGTGCTCGACGGTCTGGAGAGAGCCGAGGTGGTTGCGATCAATACCGATGTGCAGTCGCTGGCGAGCTCGGTCGCCGCGCACAAAGTACAGCTCGGCCGGAACGTCACTCGCGGCTTGGGTGCGGGCGGAGACCCGGAGCTTGGGTATCAGGCGGCAGTCGAATCGTCAGAGGAAATCCGCGAAGCATTGGCGAACGCACGAATGATTTTAATTTGCGCGGGGCTTGGTGGAGGCACCGGGTCGGGCGCTGCCCCCTTAATCGCCCAGCTTGCGCGCGAAGCCGGTGCGCTCGTGCTGGGCTTTGTGACTCTTCCATTTTCGTTCGAAGGCAAACGGCGTAACGCGCAGGCTCGCGAGGCACTCGACCGCCTCGATCAGTTCGCGAATGCCGTGATTTGCTTCGAAAATGATCAAATGGCCGAAATCGTTCCGCCAAAAGCAGGGATTCATCAGGCATTCGCCAGTGCGGACATGTTGATCAGTCAAAGTGTGCGGTCGATTGTAAACGTGATCCAGCGCCCCGGACTCATTCGCATTGGATTCGATGATCTGTTAGCAGCTTTGCGCAGGCGCAATGGCCGTTGCTTGTTTGGCTTCGGCGAATCCGATTCAGACAATCGCGCCCACGACGCGCTGACGCAGGCGCTGAAAAATCCGCTGATGGATCGTGGGCGAATGTTATCGGACGCCGCTCGTATCCTGGTTCACATAGCAGGCGGACCAGGTATGACCTTATCCGAAGTCGAAGTCCTGATGCAGGAGCTTGGGCGCCACGTCAATGAGCAGACGCAGATCCTCTTCGGCACTGCCGTGGACGGCCGAATGGGAAATCGCTTGAGTGTGACCATCATCAGTTCGCTTGCCGCTGATGGCGACATTGCGCTCGACGGCGTCACGTCGCTGCCGGTCGCCGTGCCGACGCCCTCGATTTGGGAACAGCAACCCCAACCGCAGACGAGCGTCGACAGCGTGCCGGAATCGATCCCGATGCCCGAACCGCCGCGTGTGCCGCCGATTGATTTTGCCCCGATCGAGCAGGAGCCGCCAATTGCAGAGCCCGCCCCGCCGGCAACGTCTCTCAGTAAAAAGGCTGAATCCTCTTCCGTCGCAGCGCAAGGCAGGAGTGCGCCAGTAAAAAAACCAAATCCGGTCGAAGAAAAATTACCGGCGAAACAGGAAGTCCTGCAATTTGAGCCGGTGACGCGCGGTCGCTTTGAAAAAAGCGAACCGACCATCGTCGAAGGCGAAGATCTCGATGTACCGACCTATCTGCGAAAGAACATCAAAGTGAAGTGAAGGAGGGCAGCCATCTTGGCTGTTATGGCACGCAGGCGTCTCGCCTGCAGTCTTGTTAAAACAGGTGGGACGCCTGTTTGCCCTGACAGGCTAGGAAGCCTGTCTTCCTATTTCTTCATTAACTCCAGCACCGCTGTCGTCATTCCGATAATGCCCGTGCGAATGGTTGGCTCGGGAACTGGCGCGAACTTGCTCGAGTGCAGGCTCGGCAATTCTTTCCCTTCTTTTTTATATTCGGCGATTTTCGCAGGATCGACAGCGCCAATGTGGAAGTCGACCGCCGGAATTGAATGGTCCGCCAGACTGTATTCCGAAAAATCTTCGCCCCCCATCGTGGGATCGACCATCTGGACGTTCTCGTCGCCGAGCGCTCTTTTCCAAACGGTAACTAGTCGTCTGGTTAATTCCGGATTGTTGTATGTCGCAGGCAGACCTTCGTTCAAAACAGTTACAGCCGGCATTCGATCGGCCGGAACACCGCCCGCGCTCGCGACACCCTTTGCAATTTGACTGATCGCCGCAAGGACGCGATCTCGCACGTCTGCTTTGTAAGTGCGAACGGTCAGCTGCATCTTCACTTCATCCGGGATGATGTTGTGCTTCGTGCCGCCATGAATTGAGCCGACTGTCACCACAATTGGATCAATCGGATTGTTTTCCCGGCTGGCAATCGTTTGCCACATGCTGATCATTTCCGCGGCGAGCACGACCGGGTCCTTCGTCTTGTGTGGATAGGCCCCGTGGCCACCAACTCCGAAAACCGTCACGTCGACTGCGTCGACGTTCGCATAAGTGTAACCTTCGGTTACGCCGATATGGCCAATCGGCATTTGCGCGTTTGTCATGAAATCCGAGCGCGAAATTCGGTTTGCCGAATCGATCGTAGAGTCCGCCCTTAAGCAACGCGCGGGCGCCGCCGATTGCCTCTTCCGCCGGTTGACCAACAAAAATAATCGTCCCCGCCCATTGATCTTTCAGTTTCTGTAATGCTCGCGCGGTGCCGATGAAAGCGGCGATATGAGCATCGTGACCGCAGGCATGCATCACGGAAACCTCCTGACCGCTGTCATTTTTAGTCATAACTTTGCTCGCGTAGGGCAGCCCGGTTTCCTCCTTCACCGGCAACGCATCCATGTCGGTGCGCACGAGCGTTGTTGGCCCCTCGCCATTCTTCATCACGCCGACAACGCCGAAGCAGGTGAGGCTGGGCTTGTCGTATTTGCCGACGGGTTCGGTGACTTCGCAGCCGGCGGCTTTCAAATCCTTGGCCACAATCGCAGCCGTGCGTTCTTCATGGCCCGATAATTCAGGATGGGTGTGAACGTCTTTGTAAATCGCGAGCAGTGATGGCAGTTCCGCATCGGCGAGTGATTGCGGTGTTTGCTGCGCAAAAACGGGAACACTGATCAACATCGACAAGAGCAGAATCAAAAAGCAGGGAGACTTCATAAGGAAAGGGCACAGATTGCACAAATTCCCGAGATTGGCGCAGAGAAAATTGGAGAGCAGGCAGCTAGCGTGCGGCGTTCGGCGAGCGCGCAACACTCATTTTGAATCTGCGTACAATCTGGGCAATCTGTGGATGACTCATGGAATTCGAAAAAAACACAATGCTCTTCGGCGCTGATCCAACACCGCGAATTGTGGCAATCGAACTCGGCGAAACCGGAACGGCTAAGGTTTATCGCCGGGAAGCGGATGGGTCGACCGTTGCCGACGTTGAGCCTTTCACTCATTGCACTACGCAACGGACTCAAGAATTCGCGGCGCGATTTCTTCGCCTTCACCGATCCGGTACAGCACTATCTCACCGCCACAGGGCGCACTTTGTTCAAAGATTTGCCGTTCGAAGAACTGAAACGAATGCAGATCGAAGTGCTCTCTGTAGCCGGAATCGATGAGCCCGGCGACAAAGATCACGTCATGAGCATCGCGCTCTCGGATAACACGGGTTGGGAGGAACTACTGATTGTGGATCCGAAAGACATCGAACAATCCGAGCTCGGCGCACTCAAGCGTCTAACGAGTCTAGTTAAAGAGCGAGATCCGGACGTGATCGAAGGTCACAACTTGTTCCGGTTCGATCTGCCGTATCTGGTGGCGCGCTCGAAGAAGGGGAAGACAAAACTCGATTGGGGACGCAGCGATGGTTTTCTTCGTTCACGGCCGTCACGACTCCAAATCGCAGAAAAAACTATCGATTATCCGAAGTTCACAGTGGGTGGCCGTCATTTTGTCGACACTTTCTTGCTCGCGCAATTTTACGATGTCGGCATGCGTTCCCTTGCCGGTTTCGAACGGACCGATGTTGCCCGGCATTTTGATCTTTGCGACAACGACGAAATCTCGGCGCTGACTGGCAAGGAACTGCAGCGCGCGTACATGGATGATACGGATACATTTCACCGGCGCGCGTTATGTGGCGTCCGGGAGACGCGCGCCTTATCGGACCTGCTGAGCCCGAGCTACTTCATCCAGGCGCAAATTTTTCCTTACAACTACCAGGATGTCATCGTGCGCGGTAACGCCACGCGCATCAACGCGCTGTTCCTGCGCGAATATTTCCGGCGGCGCCATTCGATTCCCGAACTGCCGATGGCGCGCGCATTCGAAGGCGGTTACACCGACATCTTCTTCACCGGCGTGGCGCGCAACGTCTGGCATTGCGACATCACCTCGCTTTATCCGTCAGTGATATTGCAATTCGATTGCTTTCCGGCAACGGACCAACTCCAAATTTTCCGCCATCTGATCACTGACGTCCGCGCATTTCGATTAGAGGCGAAAGCGGAAATGCGCGCGGAAAAAGATCCTGCCAGACAACATCATCTCCAGGCGCTGCAAAACACATTCAAAATCCTGCTCAACAGTTTCTACGGCTATCTCGGGTTCGCGCAGGGGCATTTCGCCGACTTCGATGCCGCCGCACGTGTCACCCAGATCGGACGCGATTTATTGAAAAAAATGATCGACTGGTTAGGCGAACATGGCGCGCAGGTCATCGAGGTCGATACTGACGGAATTTATTTCGTCCCGCCGGTCAAGATCGCCATCGACGAATTGCGCGACGATCTGGCCAAGAAGTTGCCTGAGGGCATCGAGGTCGAATTCGATGAGCAGCTCGAGGCGATGTTCAGCTACAAGGCGAAGAATTACGCACTGCTCACAAAAGATGGTGATGTCATCATCAAAGGCGGCGCACTCAAGTCGCGCGGACTCGAGAAATTCCAACGCGTTTTCCTAGAAGAAATGATCAAGCTCATTATGCAGGGAAAACCGGAAGCGATTGTCGATCTTCGGAATCAATTCGAGAGGAAAATTCGGAACCGTGAATGGAAGATCGACATGTTGATCAAGACCGACACTCTCCAGGATTCGCTCAACAAATACCGGGCGAAGATTGCCAGCTCAGCGCGCAATCGCGCGGCCGCGTACGAGCTCGCCTTAGCCAGCGGTCGAAATTACAAACCTGGCGACCAGATTAGCTACTACATCAAAGCGACGCCGAAAAAAGTCCCCGCCTACGAAGCCGCCAAACCGGCTAGCGAATTCGACCCCGAAAACCGCGATGAAAACGTCGATTACTATGTCGCCAAACTCGATGAGCTGATGAAAAAATTTGGTGGACTTATCGCCGCTGCGGATTCAACTGCGAAGCAGGAGACCTTAGCTCTGTAAGGAGGCATTCTGGTTGTGAACACACGACTTCTGTCACTGTTAACAATTGTCACGCTCCTCGTCGGCGCTGACCGGGCCTCCTCAGCTGAAAACGATCTCGCCACAATCAAAGCCGAGATTGCGAAGCGGCATGATGAGGCCGTGAAGCGGTTGCAGGACTGGATAGGGCAGGTCTCGATCGCGGCGGAGGATCGCGGATATCCGGAAGGCGCGGAGTACATGGCGAAACTCGCGCGTGATGCCGGATTTCAACAGGCGACGGTGATCAACACCGGCGGGAAACCGGGTGTGTTCGCAACATTGGATGCAGGCGCGCCGAAAACGGTTGGCCTCTATTTCATGTATGACGTGAAACAGTTCGATCCGGCGGAGTGGACGTCGCCGCCGACCGAAGCGCGAATCGTAGACAAACCGCAGCTGGGCAAAGTAATCCTCGGCCGCGGTGCGGTGAATCAGAAAGGACCGGAAGCAGCGTTCCTGGTGGCACTCCATGCGATCCGCGGCGCGGGAAAGAAGATGCCCGTGAGCTTGGTGATGGTGGCCGAAGGCGAAGAGGAAATTGGTTCGCCACACATTCCGCAACTCGTTAGGCGGCCGGAAGTGCTGGCAGCACTGAAGAAATGTGTTGGTGTGTTCATGCCGTCGGCCACGCAGGATTTGGACGGCGTTGTTACTGTTAACCTCGGATCCAAAGGCGTGATCGAGCTGGAGCTGGTGTCGAGCGGCGAAAAATGGGGACGCGGTCCGGCCAAGGACATTCACTCCTCGCTCAAGGCGATGGTGGACAGCCCGGCGTGGCATTTAGTGAAAGCGCTCGATACGCTCGTCTCAGACGGCGGCAATGAAATCAAGATCGACAATTACCCAAAGCCGCGTCCGCTGAGCGCGCAGGAGAAATCCATGATCGAGAACGTGTCGAAGGTTCGAAGTGAAGCACAGGCGAAGAAGCTGTTTAGCGTGCAGCACTGGATCCACGATCTGCCGTGGGAGCAAGCGAACGAACGGCTCGAATCACAGCCGACGGTGAACATCGAAGGTTTGGTCGGCGGTTACACTGGGCCCGGGGGCAAAACCGTTTTGCCGCATCGCGCCGTTGCGAAGATCGACATGCGGCTCGTGCCCGATATGAAAGCGGCGGACGCACTAGCCGCGTTGAAAGCGCATCTGGCGAAGCGCGGCTTTGGCGACATCGAAGTGAACATGACCGGCGGCTACGATCCCACCAGCACATCGGCTGATTCCGCGCTCATCAAAGCGCAGGTCGCCACCTACAAAAAGTTCGGAATTGATCCGCTACTCTGGCCACGTAACGCCGGTTCTTATCCAGGTTACGTCTTTACCGGTGAGCCGCTGAAACTTGCCGCCGGCCATTTCGGACTGGGCCACGGGAGCGGTGCCCACGCGCCGGACGAGTATTACATCATCGAATCGGCGAATCCGAAAGTACAGGGATTCGATGGTGCGGTGATGTCTTTCGTCGAATATCTCTACGAGTTGGCGAAGTAACAATGAGAGCCGGGCTTATTTTATCATTCGGTACAATGCAACGACCATCGATATGACCGGCCAGGCCGAAACTGCCGTGATCAGGCTGAAGACCGCGAGCTCGGCGAAATAATCGCGGCCCGCTTCCGCGCCGAAGAAATCGCTGCTCAATTTGCGGAACATGCGGAGCTTCGAAATACGGAACGCGTCTCCAGAAATTGGAGAAGAGCTGCCGCCCGGGTTTGGGCTCGGTTGATAGAAGCAATCCGTTAAAGGACCGCTTTGGTGATTGCGCTGGGCGCGGGTATCGCGACGTAAGTCACGCTGGCTGGTACTAATGTAAGGTATTGGGTTCATAATGTTTTCTGAAGTGAGGTGGTGTTCGATTCGAATGAGCTCGGCAAAAGGCGCCGGGTGATTCCACCACTGGGGTGCCGCAGAAAGCGGGCTCCAACTTGGCGAGATCGAAACGCGCTTATCCAGCCTGCCGGTCATCGGCGGCCAAAAGCGGCGTGTTGATCGTTTTCATCTGCATCTATCTACAGGGGTTTCGGGATCTGTCCAGGACCTTTGGATCAATTAAGTCGTAAATGCCTCAGCCAGTAGGAGAAGCAGTCCTGGTTTATTTTGTATTTGCATACTCAAAGGCAGAGCCTCATACCTTGATCGGCATAATCCGGACGAGATCGCCGGCAGGGTTTGCCGTTTTTGTTGGCGGCGTGCTTTAAACACGCCGCCACTCAGCGTCTGCGGCTACACTAGCTTGGCGTCGAGATTGATGTGGGCACCGGCGAGAGCGACTGATACCGGGCAGGTCTTCTTGGTCAGCTCGGCTTGCTCGCGAAATTTCGCTTCGTCGACTCCCGGAACATCGGCTTCGGTTTTTAAATCAATAGAAGTGATTTTGAAACCGCCCTCCGCTTGCTCCAGTTTCACTGTCGCTGTGGTGGTGACGCGTCTGGCGGGGTGCCCTGCTTTTTCGAGGTTGAACGACAGGGCCATCGAGAAGCAGCCGGCCTCCGCCGCGCCAATGAGCTCTTCCGGATTTGTGCCTTTTCCTTCTTCGAAGCGCGATGAAAATGAATAAGGTCCCTCGAACGCGCCGCTGCCGAGTTTCATGGTTCCCCTGCCCTGCTTCAGTGTGCCTTCCCACACAGCCGATCCAGTTCGTGTTGCCATTGTTTTACCTCCTTTGATTGTTGCTTAGTTAATTCGTCCTCGAACGAAACTCGCGCAACTGTTCGGACGCGGCTGAGTAAAAACAGCTGAATGGATGCGGACACTAGCGAAACGATTACGCCGGTTCCGGCTGCGAAGTTTCGGGGAAGGGAGCAACCTTACGACGTTGCGCGTCAGCCAAAGCGCGCTGCGCACGGGCGAGCCAAAGACTAAGGACGCACCAGCCAGCCACGACTGGAACGGCAACAAAACTGATGCTTGCGAGTCCCAAACCGACCGCGTGCAGACCGCCATACGACCAGGCGCCTAACTGGTCACCGACGCGGTATCCTAATGTGTCCGTCACACTTTTGACTTTGTACTTATCTTCACGCCGCAAAACCGTGAACAGGATTTCGCGAGAAGGTCGCATCAACGCATAAGCGGCGGCGCGGCGCACCACTTGAAAGGCGGCGAGCAAGCCCAGACTTGGCGCGATACCCATCGCACCGAAGCCGACCATGCTCAGAAAAGGCATGGCCACGAGCGTGAAGCCAACACCGAACCATTTTAATAAGCGTCCGGTCAGGAAAATCTGGATCACTACAGTGATGCTGTTGACCCACATGTCCAAGCTGGCAAGAAAGGCGGTGCGAGCATTGCTGTCCTGAAGAGCCGCACGCGTCAGGTCCGATTGTTGAAAATAGGCCCAAGTCGACGTGGTCGTGTAGATGAGCATCGAAGCGGCTAATCCGAACAAATAGGGAGAACGCGCAATGTGCGTCAGACCGGACCAAATGGATCCGCCGATAGGTTTCTCATTGACGGCGGTCGCTCTCCCCGCCTCCGTGAAACCGCTCGGGAAAAATCGAACAAGTAAGATCGCTAGCAAGAATATTACTGCGGAAATCACAAGAAGATTGGCGGGACCAATTTGCTGAACGTAATGCTTGGTGATGTACGGGCCGAGAATACCGCCGAGAGATCCACCGACCGCGATGAAGCCATAAAGCCGCTTACCCTGCTCGACCGTGAAGAGGTCCGTCATGAAGGCCCAGAAGATGGCGGTGTTGAAGAGATTGAAGACGCTGACCCAAACAAAAAGCGCTCGTCCGATCCAGACTTGTTGCTCCTGCGAGCCGGTCCTCATCAAGATGAAAAAAAGCGCAAGATTAAAAATGAAAAACCCATAGGCCAGTGGGATGAATCTTCGCCGCGACATGCGCGCCACGATGGCGGCGAACACGGCGTTGGCGATCAGCATGGCCACGAGCGTGGCCGTAAACATCCACGGTAACGTTTCGAGCTTATTGGCGCCGGCGATACTGTCGCGGATCGGCCGCATGATGTAATAGCCCCCGAGAACCAGGAAATTAAAAACGAACGCGAGCCAGAGCGCGCGGATTTCGTCCGGTTTTACGTCAACGATCTTTGTCAGCAGCTTCGTCATGCTGTAGCCACGGTCCTATGGGGCGTCTCAGTCAAGGGTCCACAGGGCCGTGGCTACATCTGTTTTCCTCACACGGCAAGAACTTCTGCGTAGCAAACACGCGTTATCTCACATGGAAATACGCGTCTTTTAGTGCGCCGCCAGCTCGAGGGATTCCTTGCTGATGTTGGCCAGCAATGATATCCACTTCGGTCAACATGCCAGGCCGCAATCTTACGCGTCGTGAGGCGTCCAGACTGATTGGTGCCGGAGCAGCCGGCTTGCTATTGCATATTCCCACATTGCGGGCGCAAGCGGCAACTCAATCATCAAATATGCTTGCACGAGCGATTCCTTCTTCGGGTGAGAAACTTCCGGTCATTGGACTCGGAACTTGGAACGTGTTCGATGTCAATCTTACGCCAGAGAACAGAACGCAACTCGCAGAAGTGATGTCACTGTTCGTGAAGCGCGGTGGGCGGGTGATTGATTCCTCGCCGATGTACGGCCGCGCCGAAGGCGTCATCGGCGAACTCGCCGCCAAATTGGGTTTGCGCGATTCACTCTTTATCGCCACCAAAGTTTGGACGGCGGGTAAAGAGGCAGGGATCGCGATGATGGAACGCTCGATGGATCGTTTTCGAACCAAGCGAATTGACCTGATGCAGGTCCACAACTTGGTCGATGTCGAAACACAGATGTCTTCACTTCGAGAGTGGAAAACAAAGGGACGCATCCGCTACACAGGCATCACCCACTCACAGGCGCGCGGCTTTTACGAAGTAGAAAGAATCATGCGTAGTCAGAAACCCGATTTTGTCCAGATTAACTACTCGATCATGGAGCCCGAAGCGGCCCAACGCATCCTGCCGCTGGCTCAAGAGCTTCGCATGGCGGTGATCATTAATCGGCCATTTGGTGGCGGCGGTTTGTTCGGGCGGGTCGCCGCAAAATCGCTGCCGCCCTGGGCTGCCGAAATCGATTGTCGATCATGGGCTCAGTTCTTTCTGAAGTGGATTGTGGCCCATCCCGTGATCACCTGCGTGATACCTGCAACAAACAATCCGCAGCACATTGAAGATAACATGGCCGCCGGCCTAGGCCGACTTCCCGACGCAAAAATGCGTCAGCGAATGATCGCATTCGTCTCCTCCTTGTAGCCGGGCCTCTTCCTCGTGATCGCGGGACTCTAGGGGAGCGCACGCGTCCCACGAAAAAATTATGCTTTTTCGAAAAAATCGCTTGCGAAGGGCTGGAAGATGATGGATATGACACGCGCTTTATGCCAAAAATCTCCCCCTTTTTTGTTATCGGACTCTGCTGCGCGGCATTTTACCCGCGGCCAGCAGAAGCGTTGATCACGCCAGCGGCGAAACCGAAGTTTGCCTACAAGGATGCGTCCGGCAAAAAGCAGTCGGTAGAAATCGTGGACAAATATTATCCGAAGAAAATTGTTCAACCATTTGCCAAGGTCGATCCCAAGATTGACCCGAAACTGCGTCAGGCTGCCACCATTGCCCAGGAACGCGCGCACGCCCATTCCCTCTCGAAGTGCTGGCATTATGTGAAGGAAGCGCTGGTTGCCGCTGGCGTGGTGCGTTCGCGACCGGCAACGCTGTTGGCGAAGCAAGCGGGGCAGGAACTGGTGAACAATTATGGGTTCAAGAAGCTGCCTGTATCGGATCCTTACCAAGCGCCAGTCGGTGCGGTGCTGGTTTATGGCGCGACTAGCGCGGCTGGCCACGTGGAGATTCGCACGCAGGATGGATTTGTGAGCGATTTCCACTCTAAAACGCCATCCCGCCGTCCGCTGATTGGGGTTTTCGCGAAAACTTAGTTCGCGTTAGTTCGGCGGGTTAAACGCGGTCTGATATTCGGACCGCACGAGCCGCGGCGATTCGGGCGTCCAAAATTCAGCGTTGGCAAATTGTTCGGCGGCGCTGGAATCTTGACTTATCATGCAGCCGATTCGCATCGCCATGTGGTCGGGCCCGCGGAACATCTCGACCGCCATGATGCGGGCCTGGGGCAATCGACCGGACACAGTGGTCGTCGATGAACCGTTTTATGCCTATTACCTAAAGGCGACTGGTAAAAAGCATCCATGTGCGGATGAAGTGATCGCCGCTGGCGAAATCGATTGGCGAAAAGTAGTGGCGCAACTAACTGGCCCGATCCCAAAGGGTAAACACATTTTGTTTCAGAAGCAGATGACGCATCATCTCCTGCCGGAGGTCGATCGACAATGGCTCGATGCCGTGAAGAATTGTTTCCTCATTCGCGATCCGCGCGAAGTGATTGCCTCATATGTCAAGAAGCGAGAGGCTCCAGCGCTGGAAGAACTCGGCTTTGTACAGCAGGCGGAGATTTTTGGTTTCGTCCGCACTCGCAGGAATTCGACTCCGCCGATCCTGGACGCGAAAGACGTGCTGGAAAATCCTGAACGAATGTTGCGTCTGCTTTGCGAGGCAGTCGGTGTCGAATTTAGCGAATCGATGCTTTCCTGGCCGCCAGGCTTGCAAGAAACCGACGGTATTTGGGCAAAGCATTGGTACGGCGAAGTGGCAAGATCGACATCGTTTCGGCCGTATCGCGCGAAGCATGCTGAGATCCCGGCGCATCTGCGCGAAGTTCACGAGCGCTGCCGCGAGTGTTATGAGCGGCTTTATGAATACCGATTATGTTAAGAATCATCCACAGATTCACAGGTTTACACAGATTGGCGCTCAAGAATGGTCCTCCGGGGCCGAGACCGTTTCTGAAATAATTTCCGAAAATCTGTGTAATCTATGGACCTAAAAATGTTGCAGAAATTCGACGAGCGAAACCGCGACCTGATTGTGAACATCAACGGGCAGTTGATGCATCGCGATAAAGCAGGGATCAGCCCATTCGATTCGGCGGTGCAGGGCGGCGATGCGGTGTGGGAAGGATTGCGACTCTACAACGGTCGGATTTTCAAGCTCCACGAACATCTCGAGCGGCTGGAGCATTCGGCCCGAGCCCTGTCGTTCGCAGAAATCCCACGGCGGGAAGAAATCATTGAGGAAATCAAATGCACGCTTGCCGCGAACAAAATGCGCGACGGTGTTCATATTCGCCTCACACTAACCCGCGGCGTGAAAATCACCTCCGGCATGGACCCGCGGCTGAATCAGAGCGAGCCGACGTTGATCGTGCTCGCCGAACACAAAGCGCCGGTTTACGCGAAGACGGGACTGACTTTGATCACGAGCAAGATCCGCCGGCCGCCTCCGGAGATTCTCGATGCGCGAATTCATCACGCGAATCTGCTGAATTCCATTCTCGCGAAGATCGAAGCGAACAACGCAGGCGCCGACGATGCCCTCATGCTAGATACACGCGGCTTCGTCGCGGAAACGAACGCGACGCACGTGTTCATCGTGCGCAATGGCGATCTCGCGACGAGCCGCGTCGTGGCGTGCCCTGAGGGAATTACTCGGGCGACTGTGATCGAGATTTGTGCTGCCGAAAAATTTCGTTGCATCGAAACCGATTTGTCGCTCGTCGATGTTTATGGAGCCAATGAGATATTTTGCACCGGCACGATGGGCGAACTCGCTGCGGTAACCAAGATCGACAACCGCCAGATCGGTGGCGGGCAAGTCGGTCCGATCACAAAACGTTTAAGCGATCTTTACGCCCAACGTACCGCGAGCGAAGGAGTCCAGGTCGTTTAGCTGCTTGGCTTCCATCAGATCGATGGGCGTCTTGGGGGGTTGTTGGCGTAGATGTCGGCGTCGGCTTGCCAGTTTCGGCAAAGAGGTCTAAGAGAACAGTCTTGTGATCGACTACATTCAAAAGGGCGGTTTGTTGATGTGGCCAATTCTGGCATGCAGCATCATCTCTATTGCGGTGTTTGTCGAACGGCTCTTTTACTTGCACCGGGCAACAATTCATGTTGGTGAATTTTTGAAGGGCCTCTCGAATATCATCCGGCGACGCAATTTCGCTGAGGCGTTGCATGAATCGGCCGGCACGCCGGGACCGGTCGCGCGGGTGATTCACGCTGCAATTATCCGGCACGATGCGCCGCGTGCCGAACTCCGCGACATTGTGCAGGAAGCGGCGCAATTGGAGGTACCGAAGCTGGAACGCTTTCTTCCGGTGCTGGCTACGATCGCTTTCCTCACCCCGCTGCTGGGCTTGCTCGGAACCGTTGCCGGCATGATCGACGCTTTCGGCACTGTCGCCTCCAGTGGCGGCTATGCCAGCGTGACCGAACTCTCCAGCGGCGTTTACAAAAGCCTGTTGACGACCGCCGCAGGCCTGGTCGTCGCCACGCCAACTTTTGTTGCCTACAGTTACCTCTCCGCGCGCGTTAACAGCATGCTGCATGATATGGAACGCGCCGGGATTGAGATCGTTCACATGTTGACCGAGAGTCGGCCAGTTAGCGGTATCATCAGTTTTCAAGCACCGCAGGAAACGGTCGAGTCCGAGGCACGTATCGACTGATTGTTTTGCTAAATCGAAAAGCATCCCTGCCATATGAAACTGAGTCGAACGAGGGACTATAACTTCGGCTGGCTAGTGCTCCTAGCACTGGTCGATGCAGCGTTCCTTCTGGTTTTTTTCCTGTTGCTGAGTTCGAATTTTATTTTGCAACCGGGAATCTCCGTTTCCATGCCGTTCTCGCGGTTCACACTTGCACCGCAGATCAACCAGCAAATCATCAGCATCACTGGCGGCGCAGCGCCGGCCATTTACTTTCGGGACCAAAGGGTCACCATCGAACAGCTCGGGCCGTTACTGGACGCGGCGAAGCGCGACGGTCAATCGGTAATCATTAAAGCTGATCGTTTAACTCCCTACGAAACGGTTATCCGGGTAACAAACGTTGCGCTCGAACACGGGATCACTTCGGTAGCGCTGGCTGCGAGTCCGCCCCAATGAACGCCTCTGCCCTGGATCCGGCTGCCGACCCGCTTCTCTTTAACTGGGAGCCACCGCAGCGCGAGCGATTGGCGATCGCGGGTTTCCTAGCAGTGTCGACTCTCGCGCATGCCATCTGCCTCTATCTTTTTCAGATCGTATATCCGCCAACGGTTTCGTTGTTGCCACCGCCAGCGCGGGTGAGTGTAATCAGCTCTAGCTCGGAAGAAGGACAAAGCTCGCTTCGCTGGATTGACGCAGAAGATCCAGCGCTCGCCTTTACCACTCAGCGCCCACCCGAAGCCAGGTTGCGCGCCTCGCCCAAGGTCGAACATGTCCCATCTTATCTTACCGTTGAGCCGGTCCTAAAAGAGGTTTCGTCTCCGGCTGTCGATCTGCGCATTCCGAGTGCGCATCCGCCAGGGCCCGTGCCGTTTCTTCATCGCCAGCCAACGCCAGCCGTTGGCCCGACCAGAACGTCCGTCTCGTTTTCGGAGGAGCTTCAGCGTTTAGGCGGTCTGACTCTGCCGGAGCCCAGTTTTAGCGCATCCAATAACGAAACGCCTGAAGCGATCCGGTTTCGCGTGGCTGTTGGCGGGACAGGCGAAGTTCGCTATTGCTTTCCCCTGAACTCTTCAGGCGATCCCGTTCTCGATGAACAAGCGCGTCGCTATCTGACGCTGTGCCGATTCCCTTCACAGCACGGGCAACCTTTCGAACTCGTTTGGGGAATTGCGACAGTCGAATGGGGAACCGATGTCGCTCGCCCGCAGCCGGGACCGATAGAAACCGCTACTCCGTGATCCGCGTCAGTCTCGCCGCCCTAGTCACGATTTATTTGCTCCTTTTTCTTGCGATAGTTTTCTTACTCTGGATACTGGGGGAATGGAGCCGCCGGCGGCGGGAGCGCCGGGCCTTACAATACCGGCTGCGCTGCGTGATCTGCGCGTTCGAATTTGACGATCGAACCGACGCATTGCTGCCGCGGTGCCCGCGGTGCGGAAGTTTAAACGAGCGATTTAGAATGGAGCAAATTTAAGCATGGGAATGTGGATTGGTCGCAATCGCAAAGCACGAGTGACTTACGGATTTGACGAGATCGCCCTCGTGCCGGGCCGCGTAACGATCAATCCGAACGAAGTGGATATTACCTTCCGTTTACCGCGCAAAGAAGCGGAGCCGCTCGCGTTGAAGATTCCCATTCTGGTGAGTGCCATGGATGGCGTGGTCGATGTCCGCTTCGCTATCGCCATGAGTAACCTCGGCGGCCTTGCTGTTCTGAATCTGGAAGGCGTGCAAACGCGCTACAAGAATCCGCAAGAAGTTCTGCAAAAAATTGTCGAGGCCGATAAAGCCGACATTACCGCGCTGCTACAAAGAATTTATCAGGAACCCATCCAGGAGGATTTGATCGCTGCGCGCGTGCGACAGATTAAAGACGGCGGCGCGCTGGCAGCGGTCAGCTCCATTCCGCAGCGCGCGGCGCAATTTGGAAAGATCGCGCAGGAAGCCGGGGCCGATGTTTTCGTTGTACAGAGCACGGTTTCCACTGTCCGGCATATTTCGTCGGAATATAAATCGCTCGATCTGGAAAAATTTTGCCGGGAGATGCGCATTCCAGTGGTCGTCGGCAATACCGTCGGCTACGATGTGACCTTCGAGATCATGGAATGTGGACCCGCTGCGGTGCTAGTCGGCGTTGGACCTGGGGCAGCTTGCACCTCGCGTGGCGTCCTCGGCCTCGGTGTTCCGCAAGTCACCGCCACAGTCGATTGCGCCGCGGCCCGCGACGCTTACTTCAAAAAAACTTCGCGGTACGTGCCGATCATTACCGATGGTGGGATGAGCAGAGGTGGCGACGTTTGCAAAGCGCTCGCTTGTGGCGCGGACGCCGTAATGGTGGGCAGTGCTTTTGCCAGGGCGGAGGACGCGCCCGGCCGAGGCTATCACTGGGGAATGGCGACTCCACATGCAAATCTGCCGCGAGGAACGCGCATCAAGGTTGGCGCCACTGGCTCGTTAAAACAAATCCTGTTCGGTCCAGCAGAAGTGGACGATGGCAGTCAAAATTTAGTCGGCGCAATCACGACGTGCATGGGAAACGTGGGCGCGCGTAACATTGCTGAATTTCAGCAAACTGAGATTATCATCGCGCCCTCGATCAAGACCGAAGGAAAACTCTTCCAAACCGTTCAAAGCGTCGGAATGGGAACCAGCTGAAAAAGTGACAAGTGACCTGTGACAAGTTAATTGTCGCTCGCTGCTTTTTCACTTAACACTCATCACCCATCACTTATGAATGATCGCAGGGTCGTCATTACCGGTCTGGGCGCTGTCACCCCCGTCGGCAACGACGTGGAGACATTTTGGTCGAACCTGAAGAACGGCGTTAGCGGTATTCGCAAAATCGATGCATTCGATACCACCGGTTACGATTGCCAAATTGGCGGGCAAGTCCGCGATTTCGATCCGAAAGCATTCTTCAAAAATCCAAAGGATGTCCGCCGCACCGATCGTTTCGCACACCTCGCAATGGCAGCAGCAAAAATGGCGCTGGAGGATAGCGGGATTGATGTGGAGAAACTGGAGCGACGAGATCGTTTCGGTGTCCTTGTCAGCAGCGGAATCGGCGGACTGAAAACGCTGCAGGATCAGTTGCAGATCCTGTTGGCAAAAGGACCCGGGCGAAACTCGCCGTTCACCATCCCTATGTTGATTAGCAATATGGCCAGCGGCCTCATCTCAATGGAGTTCGATCTGCACGGACCAAACATGTGTATCGTTACCGCCTGCGCGACATCGAACAATGCGATCGGCGAATCCTGGCGAATCATCAAATTTGGCGACGCGGATATTTTTCTTGCTGGAGGCTCGGAGGCTTCGATTGTCGAGATCGGTCTGGGCGGATTCTCAGCAATGAAAGCGCTCAGCACACGCAACGATGAACCTGAGCGTGCTTCCCGGCCGTTCGATCGCGACCGCGACGGTTTCGTCATGAGCGAGGGCGCAGGAATTGTGGTCGTGGAGGAATTGGAGCATGCCAAAGCGCGTGGCGCGAAGATTTACTGTGAAATTATAGGATACGGTCTTTCTGCCGATGCTTATCATATGACGGCTCCACCACCGGATGGCGAAGGCGCGGCACGCGCCATGCAATTGGCGCTTGAGCATGCGCGGATATCACCTGAGCAGGTGGATTATATCAATGCGCATGCCACTTCGACCGATATTGGCGATCTCTGCGAGACGCGCGCCATCAAGCAGGTCTTCGGAGAAGATGCGTACAAACTCTCCATTAGCTCTACAAAATCGATGACGGGCCATTTGTTAGGCGGCGCCGGTGGAGCAGAAATGGCAGCGTGTGCGCTTGCGATCCGCGATTCCGTAATTCCGCCAACGATCAATCTGGAAAATCCCGGCGAAGGATGTGATCTCGATTACACGTCAAACGTCGCCCGCGAAAAGAAGGTGCGCGTCGCCCTGAATAACTCCTTCGGTTTCGGCGGTCACAATGCCACTCTCGTCGTCGCCGCTTTTGAAAAGTAGCACCTAGCTGCGTGGCTTTGACTACTCACGATTCACCGATCACTATTCACTCTGTGGATCACACGCGGGCATAGCTTAATGGTAAAGTTCCAGCCTTCCAAGCTGGCCATGCGGGTTCGATTCCCGTTGCCCGCTAATTCCATCTTCCCATCGTAAACGCACGTCAACAAACGTCGTTGACATGCTTGGATGTTCTGACTTATAGTTCTGACTGGCTTATGGCATCAATCACTAAAGACGCACACCAGCCGCCGAGAAGCCCGTTCTGGATTGCCTGTTACAACGGCATCGGGAGCGATGGAATGGTTCGGCGGCTAAAACGCAGCACGAAAACCACTGACAGAAAATTGGCGCAGAGATTAGCCGATGAATGGGAAACGCTCGAAAAACTCGCAGGCGAAAAACGGCTAACTGAGAGTCATTGTCGCAAAGTCATTGCGCAGATGTACGAACGCACCACTGGCGAACCACTGCATTTCAACACGGCCCGCGAGTGGCTGACCGAATGGATAGAGAGCAAGAAAAACGAAACGGAACTGCGCGCTTTCCTCAAATACAAGCAAATCGTAAACGAGTTCCTGGCGCACATCGGCAAAAAGGCAGACCACCTTTTGCGCGAGATCACACAAACAGATATTCGCTCGTGGCGAGACGCGCTAAAGCGCAAAGGGCTTGCAGCGCCAACCGTCAATCACGCGATTAAGATTCTGCGGATGCCGTTCAACGCGGCGCATGACGCGGGACACATCGAAATCAATCCCACTAAGAACGCTGTGCGCCCGCTCCGCGATGAAGCGCGCGACGTGTCCAAAGATGTGTTCACGCCAGAGCAGATCACAAACCTGATAAAGGCCGCGCCAAGCGAAGATTGGAAAGGCGCGATTCTGTGCGGGTATTACACCGGATTGCGATTGCGCGATGTTGCTGACTTGGAATGGAGCGCGGTCGATTTAGACAAGCGCACCATCAGAGTAAAAACACGGAAAACGCTTAGGACTGTGACGGTACCCATTCATCCGGAGTTCCGCGCTTGGCTCGAAAAGCAAACACGCGGCATCGGCAAGGCTCCGGTATTTCAATCCCTAGTCGGTAAGTCCGGCGGCGGCAAAAGCGGATTGTCTATGGCGTTTAAGCGCATCATGGAGCGCGCCAAAATCAAAGGGCGGCTGCTACGTGAAGCAAACGGTGCGGGACGTTCACAATCCAGCCTGACTTTCCACAGTCTGCGTCACTCGTTTAACAGCGCAATGGCGAACGCCGGTATTTCGCAGGAAATTCGGCAGAAACTCACCGGACACACATCGGCGGAAACGAACAAGGTTTACACGCATCACGAGCTTGAGGCTTTGCGCGCCGCAGTATCAGTTATTCCGGGCATCGGCGGCAAGTGAGGTTGCCCCAGTGATTGCATCGGCTGATTGCAAACGATTGCGCGGAGCGTTTGCGGCCTTCTGTTTAATCTTGCGCTATGCCGTGTTCGCTTCCTTTCTGATACTCCCGAAGCTCTACGACGCGCCTACCGCGTCTCTACCGCTCTGTATCGCCTATCTGTACGCCAGTACCGCTGATGTTCAGGACGTTCAACGTGAAGCCGCTGGGAAATGGATTATCGTTCAGGGCAAACGT
>WNGL01003275.1_pt1 | contig 48231 bp, 43 predicted proteins | sample 5400591 | NCBI WGS metagenome assembly WNGL01 (sample SAMN13153377, study PRJNA577476) | soil metagenome | isolation source: 80 cm soil or saprolite under Garry oak tree replicate 1 | place: USA:California | collected 2016-06-15 | reverse complement strand
CCTGCCTTTCAAAATGTAGTCAAACGTGTTGACCACAGTTCCAATTGCTGCATTTGGGCATGACAGGAAGCCTGCGTGACTTCTACGCCGTTTCTGTCCTCGTGCAGCACACCGCACCTTTCGGTGTGTGGCCCTAGCCGGGCAAGGTACCGGTTGAGAATGTTGTGAGCTGAGTTCTCATCTCGGTCCATCACCATTCCACAGGTCCCACAGCAATACGTTCTTTTGTAGAGTGGCATGGGCTGCAATGACCCACAGCCACTACACATCTTGCTCGTATCGCGTTCATCTAAAAAGTGGAGGTCTTTCCCGTACAACTGGCATTTGTAGACGAGCATCTGGATGAAGGTGTACAAGCCCCAATCATTGTAGACCGCTCGGTTGAGGCTCTTGTTGCGTTCCTGGTGCTCCTTCATCACCATTTGTCGCTGGGAAAGGTCTCCGACCACAACAGTTCTCTCAACCAGTTTGTGGCCTATGAGATGGGATGCCTTGTGTAGGCTATCCTTCTGTTTGTTGCGCTTCTTCTCGGAAACGCGCTTGTAGACTTTGCTTAAACGGATATAGCGCCGTGACTTCTTCTTGCACTTATCTCGCTTGGAGCGGATCTTGTCGAGTTGTTTGTTGTACCACCGATGCCCCTTGAAGCCCCCGATGGTGTACACTCTGCCTTGCTCATTGACGCCTCTTGCTAGCGTCTTGATGCCCAGGTCAAAAGCGACGACTTGCCCTTCCTCTTTCCCTGCCTCCATTTCCCGATACGAAAAAGAGGCGTAGTAATTGCCGCGTGCATCTCGACTAATCGCCACCTCTCGGAAGCCGTCAGGCGGGATTTCGGCAAGACGCGCCTCCACATTAGGGTATTTCTTTGGGCCATGCTTGCCTCCTCCTCCTGTCGGCAAAATGAGCGTCTTGCCGATCACTTTCAGGTACATGGCCGGGTAGCAGAGGGTAAAGAAGCAGTGGCGTGGGCGCACTCGTGGGAAGCCCGGCTTCTCTGCCCCCTCCTCTAGGCGACGAAAAAAGGCTTCCATGGCCGCTTTGAGGCGATAGAAGACATCAGCCAGCAATTTGCCATAGACCTGATTTAACTCCGGATCGTGCTGTTTGCTTTCCTGGAGTGACCGCTTGGCTTGAGGAAAGTTCCATTTCTCTCCCGCACGCAAGCGCATCACCCACCAGTTATAGAGACCTCGACACTTGCCCTGCATGAACTCCAGAGTAGCCGCATCCTCGTCAGAGACTTCAATCCTGATTTTTTTTGCGAGAAGCATTCGGCTTGCCTCCTTCCTGTTGCAAGCGTTCATATTCCTGCTGGACCAATCGCCCAAAAGTCGAGAGCATGCTTTCACGCAAGAGAGCCGCCACAATCTTGAGGCGTTGCGCATCAGCTTTTTTAACTCGGAGAGTCGTATATCGTTCTGTCTGCATGTATGCATTCTATAACATCGCATGCAATTTGTCAAGAGGGAAGGAGAGGCAAGGAAACGTGTGAAAAAAGAACACGTTTCCACACGTTTGCAGCCCATTTCAATCACTGTTGCTTATCTCCTCTCCTTGTGGATGGTGTGTCACATGCCTTTTCTGATTAGCGCACACTGATGGTCAGGTTCATACCTTGATGGATCGTACAGTAGATGTGATAGGTTCCCGCCGTGGTAAATGGCCCGATCTCCACACTCTTGCCGTTCACCTGGAGGTTGTTGAGGGAGGGAGCTCCTGGTTCATGCTCCGGGATAGCGACTCCATTGTGCCAGGTTCCGTTGGCGAGAATATGGAAAAATGCTCCATCGCTCACCAGCAGGAGTTTTGATCCTTTCGGGATAGTGACGCTCGATTGGACAAAATTGCTTGGTCCCATATGCACTGTCGGCTCTCCGCTCGCCTGAATGGTTCCAGCGCTCACGGGCGGATTTGCCGCGACCAGTGCCGAGACTAGGAGCATGCCAAGCACGATGCCTGCGAGTCCAGCCAGCGTTTCCCCAAGCCATCGGGGAGTACGTCGTTCAGGAGCCCGATAATTCTGTACCGTTGCACCAACCCCTGCTCCTGTCCCAAGCACGGCAAAAGCTAGCATGAATACAAACATGCTGAAGATGCCGAAATTCCCTGGATGGGTCAACTCGTAGGTGGCAAATGGTTCTCCAAACGTCAGCAGCATGATCAGGCCACTGACAACCAACAGAGTTCCAAAGACTGGAGCGAAGCGGAGACCCGTGATGATGATGCCGATGCAGAGCAGCATCACGACAGCCAGAATCAGCAAGGGAAGAATGAGCTTGCCAATCAAGAGCATCAAGCCACCGTAGGCAAGTACACTCCCAATCAGGGCCAGAAGGGTGAGTTTCTCAAAGGTTGCCCCTGCCCGGTAACCGGCGAGAGTGATCGTTGGAGACGTTTTCTTTCTCATCTGCATGGTACTCTTTCCTTTCTTGAGCTATCTCTCTTTTCTTACATTTGATATGCAACATGGAAGTAGATAAGGATCAGGGACAGTTCACCGTCGACAATCCTGCGTCTATTGCATCAGATCTCCTGCTCCTACTCCTCATGTACCATTCCTCGGAGGAAGAGTCGAACGAGTGCAGCCACGCGCTCAGGTGCAGGAGGCTGCGGAATACTATCCGGTCGAAAGAGCCCTTCACCAAAGACATACGTCAAGAGCGAACCGGCAAGCAAACGCGCTGCTGCCTCCGTATCGACAGGGGTGATCACACCATGTGCAGTGGCACTGGTTAGCAGCGTGTTGATGATCGCTCCTCCTTCTTGAGGAACAGCCGAAGTGAATAGGGATCCCAGGTAGGGAAAACGCGGGAGTTCGGCAATCAGGACACGTAGTAGAGCCAGGTAGGTCGGCTGCATAATGTTCTCTACCGTGAGCTGCGCCCAGGTCACCAGGGCCTGTTCCAGGGCTGCAAGACTGTCGATCGGTGCCCCTTGCACCTCCTGGAGGGTTTGGGCAGCCGTATGGTGAAGTGCCAGTCGCCGGAGCGTTGCGACAAAGAGGGCCTCCTTATTCTCGTAATAGCGATAGAGCGTCTGCTTCGAGACGTGCGCTGCCTCGGCAATGGCATCCATGCTGGTTCCCTCAAATCCCTGTCGTGTAAAGAGTTCTTGGGCTGCAACGTGAATCGCCTCTCGTTTGGCCTGCGAACGAGGAGGGAGCTCTGGCTCACCCATGTGTTTCTCCTTCATTATCATACTAGACCGTCTAGTATGATAATAACAGGGAATCAGATGATTGTCAAGAGTACAAGAGGAACTTGGTGAGCATGATGCCCGCAAGGGGCATCACTACTATACTACGCCTTTTTACCTGTACTTCGTGTATAGTAGTGATGCCCCTTGCGGGCATCATGCTTCGCTACGTTCTCAAGCTTCCCCCTCTTACCCACCAAGCACCCAGAAGCGGAGTAGCCCAAGCACTGCCCCCGCCAGAATGAGCCAGACCGAATTGAGTTTGAACCGTAGCAGGATGGCTAGCGCGACCAGGGCCAGGACCCAGGTAAGGATATCGGTGAGGGCGTGTTGTCCAAGTTGGAGTAAGACACCGGTCATCAGGGCGATGGCGGAGATATTCACGCCATCTAGGAGGGGTGCTGTCCAGGGAGAACGACGCAGGCGGGATGCAACGGGATGAATGAGCGCAATGAAAATGAAGGATGGCAGGAAGATGCCGAGCGTTGCCAGCAGAGCACCAGGCAATCCGGCCAGGACATAGCCGATAAAGGTTGCCGTCGTAAACAGCGGGCCAGGTGTAAACTGCCCGATGGAAATGGCATCGAGCAATTGCTTGTCGGTGAGCCAGTGCAACTGCTGCACCAGATCGGTGCGTAAGAAGGCTAGCAGGGTATAGCCGCTACCGTAGACGACAGCACCCAGTTTGAGAAAGGTCAAAAAGAGGACGAGGAGACTGATAGAAGCAGCAGGAGCGATCGTTCCTATTCCCACCACCACTATGACTGTATGCCATGTCGTTCGCAGACCTTTCCAGGAAAATGGGAGCAGCAGGCTCATTGAGGTCGGTGGGCTGATCCTCCTGCCTGCAATCCAGCGCAGTAGCCCAAAGAGGAGTGCTCCCCCAAAGAGCAGGAGCAGGACATTGATGCCGAGCAGATAGAGTACCAGAATGAGGGCTGCCAGGGCAAGAGGCCAGAACCCCTTGATAATCGTGCGTCCCAGGTTCCACAATGCCTGAGCGATAATCGCGACCACGACGGGTTGAATACCATAAAAGAGCCAGCCGACCTGGGGAAGCGTTCCATAGGTCACGTAGGCCCAGGAGATCGCTAGGATGATGAGCATTGCCGGGCCGATGAAACACACCCCTGCCAGTATCAAACCGGGCCAACCTGCACGCAGATATCCCAGATAAATCGCAAGTTGGGTCGAGGAGGGGCCAGGAATGAGATTGGTGATGCCGATGAGATCCACAAACTGTTCGTCGCTCATCCAGTGACGGCGATGCACCACCTCCTCACGCATCATGGCGATGTGCGCGGCTGGCCCCCCAAAGGCGGTGAATCCTAGCCGCAGGAAGAGCATGATGATCTCTCTGAGGTGGGTATTCTGGGAGGGAGAGGCTATGGCAGCGGAGGCATCTTTCCGCGCTATCTGGTCCTGCTGCTCCTGCTCGCTTTGTGCTGGTTCATCTGTCATTCTGATTCCGATCTCGTGTCATGACACTATCATACCATTTCTAAGGGGACTGGCTCAAATAACGTGACCAGAGAAACGCTCTTTCGCTCTGGAATTTACGCGTTCTGCCGTACAAAAAGGTCAAGTTATTTCAGCAGGAGCCCTAAGGGAAATTGATAAGATGGCCGTGAAGGTGTATGGCGTTTCTGACGGCATCACTTCAAAACAATGGGGGCACTGAATTTCCTGGAATGCCAGTAATTTCTCGGAGAGAACAGGCCCCCTTCCGCCTGTTCTAAGATGTACCATTCAGTACGTACTAAAGGGTAGGTTCATTTACGCTTCTCGATAATACTCGTTACAAACTTTGGGGGGTGTTCAAAAACAGCTCTTCTGTGGGGTGATTATACTTTTTACAGAAGGCTGTGCCTCTGTTGAGATGAAATGTTCTCCACAAGCCTTATCCCGCGGGTCCTCACAATTTATGGTAACTATTCGGGTAGGCTAGAAAGCAGGGGAAACGGGATGGCCGACCAAAGCCTGTTCCAGTGCCGAGAGCAGAGGGATGCGTTGCTTGCGGCATCAGTCGAGAGAGAGCCTCGGATGCGCGCAAACGCCTGAGCGCCAGGTAGGCTGCATTCTCTTGTCGGAGCTGTTCCAGTTCTTCGTCTTGGGTCATGCTTCTACTCTACTGGCTGGCTCGCTTTTGTGCAAGCCTCTCGTACTCCTAGTTAGTTACACGGATTTGATATAAGTGTACTGGCCTCAGTGCTAAGAGCACTGAACAGAGAAATTAAGTACAGGCCATTTCATAACCACATTTGCACATTTGCAACCATCTCTTAACCTGATAAATAGCACTTTCCAAAAAGCTTTAGGGTATGCTACTACAGTACTCTTCGGCTCAGCAAAACACAAACCAGCAGCACAATCATGCAAACTGGGCCACAATAAATTTAACAAGAGGTTCGTATGCGTAACTTTAAGTGCATAGCTATTTGTGCAGCCTTGCTTGCTCTACTCGGGGCTGTAATCTGGCGTGCCATATCCCCAGGAGTCTTCCATCCCGTTCAAGCCAGTACTCAAGCAAAAGCGAGCGCGACAACACCGATTAAAAATGTTGTCGTCATCATGATGGAAAACCGCACCTTTGACCATATGTTTGGGCGCTTTCCCGGGGTCAACGGCTACAGCGAAGCTCATGCTCCTGATCCCACTTTTGATTTTGAACATAATGGCCCCAGTGGGTATGCTGCCATCGATGGGGGTAAAATGGATGAGTTCCCCCAGCGTGGATACGTGCAGTTTACGCAAGCCGATATTCCCAATTACTGGCGTTATGCGCAGCACTTTGGTCTGAGTGATAACTTCTTTACCTCTTCGATTGGAGACAGTACCCCCAATCATGTGGCGATGGTCGCCGCCCAGAACGGGGGGTTGTGGGATGCAGGAGCAGAGACCGGGTGTTTCTCAGCACAAAACGATCTGATTTACTCGCGTAACGCCTCTGCTAAAAACTACTGGCAATATCCCTGCCTGGGCATCACAGCTCTGCCGAATCTCCTGGATCAGCATGGCATTAGTTGGAATTACTACAACCAAGAAGGTATCTGGAACACCCCTGCTATGCTGCAATCTCTGCATACCGTGAAGAACATCCAACCTTCTCAATTCCCCACAGATGTGCAGGCAGGTAAACTGGCTCAGGTAACCTGGGTGATGCCCCCAAGCAATGCCAGCGATCACGAACCCTATCAAATCACGGCGGGTGAGGATTTCGTCACGAGTGCTGTCAATGCCATTATGCAGAGCAAATATTGGGCCAATACGGCCATTTTCCTGACCTGGGATGACTGGGGTGGCCTGTACGACCATGTGACTCCGCCGGTCATCGATGGCGTGGGTCTGGGGCCGCGTGCTCCCTTGATTGTGATCTCCCCCTATGTCAAAGCTGGCTACATCTCTCACATGCAGGGTGAATTTAGTTCTTTCGTCAAGTTCATTGAAGGGAATTTCAATGTGGGTGAAGGTGCGCTGGGCCAGCGGGACAGTCTCTCTCAGACCAGTGACTTGATGGATTTCTTTGACCGGAGTCAAACACCACTCCAGCCACTCATACTCAACCCTCTTCCTTATTCAACCATTTTGCAGATAGCCAAGGGTGTCTCCTACAACTCTCATCCCTTGCAAGGTGGCGTCAATCCTAATGTCGGTTCATCACGCGATACCTACACCTATAGCATCATCTACACTGGCACCACTAGTAATCCTGTGATCAACGTCAACATTGATGGTGCAACATTCCAGATGAGTAAAATGGGTACCAATAAACAGGGTGTGCTCTATCAATACAAAAAATCAGGGTTAAAACCAGGAACACATACCTTCTTCTTTACCACAACAGACGGTCAAGGTAAAACTGTGACATTACCCGACAACGGTGTGCCTTACTCTGGCCCTGAAATCCATCCCTGGCGGCTAACCACCAGTTTAAGTCAAGGTGCGGCTTTGCCTGGCACAACCATCACCTACACCGCCATCTACCAGTCGTTTCAGAATCCACCAACCCCTGCGACTAAAGCAGAGGTCGATATTGATGGCACGAAGTATGCAATGAGCCCTGTAGCTGGTGGTAGCCCAGGCACTGGTGTGACCTATACGTTCAGCATTAGTACGCTCAGTGTTGGCAACCACTATCAACGCTTTGTCTTTGATGATGGGTCGGGAGCAGGATATTACGAAAACTCATCACGGCCCTCGATCACGCCACTTATCCTGACCAATTCAGGGACGACCGTGAGTGGGACGAGCTTCACCTTCAAAACAACATACACTGAGATACATGGTAATGCGCCAACCTCGGCATGGGTTTATATTGATAACAAACCCTTCGCGATGACCTGCGTTTCTAGTGCTTGTAAGCTGGGTACTTACAAAGCTGGAGCGCTCTTCCAGTATCAAGCCACGTTGCCGACAGGGTGTACGTCCTACTTCTTCGTCTTTGGGGATGGTAGCGTCAACCAACCCACAAGTTGGACCGATCCTTTTAGTCCATCCACCTATCAGTGTCCTGCTGCAGGAGCAAAGACGCAAACGTTTGTTCCAGGCGTACCGAGTGTGCCAGCTTATCTGGATGACAACAGCGATCCGAATATGGGATAAGAAAGGCAAGAGGATTGTTCGCTGCTGTGCAGTTCGCAATTAGTACACGGCCGTGCACTAATTGCGAACTGGCAGAGACGGCGAGGAATCCTGAACAGTTACAATGTATGTTTGTTATGAAAGCGAGAAGCACATGCGTAGTACGAAACGATGGTACATGATCATTGCCTGCGTCATGGTTGTGCTAGGAGCAGTATTCTGGCAAGGAATACCTACTCTCTCGTCGTTCTCTCATGCTCAGGCACAGAAAAGAGCAGCAGCGACGACTCCTCTTCAGCACGTGGTTATCATCATGCAGGAAAATCACACCTTTGACAATTTTTTCGGGCAATTTCCTGGGGCCAACGGCTATACTGAGGCTCATGCCTCCAATCCGTTGCGCAACGATTTCAGCCATAGCTCAGCCTCTACTATTGCGGCTCTCAAGGGCGGCTTTCCTGCACGCAGCTATGTGCAGTATACCAAAAACGATATTCCCAACTATTGGAGCTATGCTCAGAATTTCGGTCTGAGCGACAATTTCTTTACCTCTGCCGCTGCCAGCAGTACGCCCAATCACATGATGATGGTGGCGGCCCAGACCGGGGGCGTTGACGATACGCATCCCGAAGAGGGCTGTAGCTCTCCAGCCAACAATTTGATGTATTCGAAAAATAAGAATACGGGTCTGAACTACTGGTCCTTTCCGTGTTATAGCATCAACAGCGTTGCTCAGGAACTGGACCAGGTCGGACTGAGCTGGCGTTTCTACAGCACCTCCGGCATGTGGGATCCACCTGTGATGCTCCAGGCAACCTACAACTCTCCCAGCAATCACCATACACCTGGTCAATTCATCTCCGATGTGCAATCAGGGAACCTCGCCAGCGTCTCCTGGATCACCCCCCTACCGGGCTGACCAGTGATCATCCACCCAATGCCCTGCAAGGAGGCCAGAACTTCGTCACGAAGCAGATCAACGCCATCATGCAGAGTCCTTACTGGAACAACACGGCCATCTTCGTCACCTGGGACGATTGGGGTGGTTTTTATGATCATGTCAAACCACCAGTCATCGACCATGTGGGTCTGGGGCCACGTGTCCCCCTGCTGGTCATCTCTCCTTATGCCAAAGCGGGTTACATTTCCCATCAACAAGGCGAGTTTAGCTCGTTCGCGAAGTTCGTCGAAGAAAACTTCACCCTGCCCAGCTTAGGTCAGCGCGATTCTCTGCCGCAGACCAGCGACCTCATGGACTTCTTCAACTTCAATCAGCAGCCTTTACCGCCCTTGGTGCTCAACCTGCTCAATTTCTCGACGGCCTTGATTGTTCCCAATGGAGGGAACATCCCCCAGGGGACTCTCTATCCCTCAGTGGGTGGCACATCGGACACCTTCAAATTTGCCGTGATCTACACGTTGGCTGGCACCCCTACCGTGCATAATGTGAATGTTGATGGAGTGGCTCATCCGTTGACCGCGATGAACTCCATACCCGGCAAAGGCGTGTTCTACGAATATGCCACCAATAAACTCAGTGTAGGAACCCATAGCTTTACATTCACGTTCTCCGATGGCAAAACGACCTATAACCTGCCTTATGGTACCGCACCGTTTCCCGGTCCAGAAGTCCATCCCTTCTCCGTGAAGAATGTGGTCACCCCGACAGTTGCCATCAAAGGGACAACCATTACGTACTCCACCGTGTACACGTCACCGCAAAACAAGGCTCCAACGCTGGCCGTCGTCGATATCGATGGCGTGACCTATCCCATGACAGCTGTGAGCGGCAGTGATTACACCAAAGGTGTCACGTATATGTACACCACTACGTCACTGGCCCTGGGTGAGCACTACCACCGTTTCCGCTTCGACGATGGTTCAGGCGTGGCGGTCTATGATGGCTCTGATATCCCCTTGATGACACCTCTCACCTTGACAAATTCATCGGTGTCTTCAACATCAGGGACCAGTTCGACGCCTTTCACCTTTCAGACCACCTATACCAGTATTGATGGCCAGCCAACATCGGCCTTGCTGTATGTGGATAATACCGCCTACAAACTCAGCTGTGTTTCCAATTGCTCATCCTATAGCACTGGCGAGGCCTATCAAACTACGCTGACCCTTCCAAGCGGCAACCATTCCTTCTACTTTGTCTTCTCCGACGCGAAAAGTAGTTGGGCTGACCCGTTTGCACCCAGTGCCTATGCTGGTCCAAACGTAGGCGCGAATGCTCACTCCGTAGCACCTGGGACAATCATTGTGGACAACAGTCGCGACCCCAGTGGACTCTTCTCAGATATGTCTGATCCAGGCTAGCCATTGGGTATACACACAACAGCTTCGCTCGTCTCTAACCGGCCTTCCAACGAAGTCTTGAAAGGCCGGTTTTGACGGATGATATCCTCTTCAGCCTGTTTACGACGAGGATGCTTGATCTTGGGCATGCCGCTCCTCTTCTTGCCGCGCATAGTCGAGCATGTCCGTCTGCGGGAGCATATCACTTGTACCATTCTGGGCGATGACGGGTTGTCCAGCCTGTCGTCGTGCCGGAAGTGTTTCTTTCATAATTATAACAACTACGACCCCTGACAGAAAGGTGAGACCAGCCACTACGCCAATTGCCCAGGGAATGCCAAGCAGGTCGGCAATAATGCCAGAGAGCAAAGCACCGATGGCGTATCCACTGTCACGCCACAAGCGGTAGACACCGACGGCTGAGGCTCGCCAACTGGGATGGGCCACATCGCTCACTGCCGCTAAAAGCGTTGGATAGACCAGGGCTGTGCCAATACCCAGCAAGACCGCACCCAGTAGCCAGAGCCAGAACGTCCGGCCTATCATGATGAGAAAGAGTCCTCCGGCCTGTACCCACATGCCTACCGCGATCAGTCCCTTGCGCCCAAGGCGGTCTGAGAGTGCTCCCGTCGCCAACTGTCCGACACCCCAGACGGCAGGATAGCTGGCAACCAACAAACCAATGCGACCAGCATCAAGCCCGGCTGCCGCAAAGTAGAGCGGGAAGAGACCCCAGGAGAGTCCATCATTGAGGTTGTTCACCAAGCCAGCCTGGCTGATAGCAAAGAGCGTACGATCTTTCCAGCTGGTTCGTGCAAAGACCTCGCCAAAGGAGGGAGATGCTCCTGCATCGTGCGGTGCGCTCTCGGTGAGTGTCGCTTCCAGCGCTGCATAGGCCCGAGATTCACGCACGAAGAAGAGTGAGAGCAGCAGCCCGCAGAGTGCAAACGCTACGCCGAGGAAAAAGGGCTGCGGACGCAAGGCGTAGGTGGCAGCAAGATAGCCAGCAGCGAGGGCAGCTCCTGAAACGGCGAGATAGCCCGACGCTTCGTTGAGACCCATCGCCAGTCCTCGCTGCTTTGGTCCGACCAGATCGATCTTCATAATGACCGTGGTGGACCAGCAGAGGCCCTGGTTGATGCCCAGCAGCACATTGGCGAAGACGACCCAACCCCAGGAAGGAGCCAGGATTATCAGCAAGGGGACAGGCAGCCCAATCAGCCAGCCCACGACCAGTATACGCTTGCGCCCAAAGCGGTCTCCCATGCGGCCTGCAAAGAGATTGGCCAGGGCCTTGATGATGCCAAAGCTGACAAGAAACGAGAGGATGGCAGTTTTCGAGGCCAGACCAAAGTCCTGAACAGCCAGCAAAGGGAGAATGCTGCGTTCAATCCCGACCATGCCACCGACAAAGGCGTTGATGATCACAAGCAGACTGAACTGCTGCCAGTTCGCCCGCAACCCAAGCTGGATGGGCAAATGTTTTGAAGAAGTATTAGGAGACAGCACAGCGATTACCTCCTGCTTCTAGCTCCGTCACGGGTTGTTCCGGGAGCAGTCCGCGCTCATTGAGCGTCACAATCTGCGTGTAGTTGGGCGGCGTTGCCGGGAGTCGGGAGAGCAGCCCCCGGACAAAGTCGGCGCGTGTAGCGTGAAGTATGCCTACCTGTTCATCAATCTCCGCCAGCGTAGTCATGATGGGAATGCCATCAAAAGGAACCGACGTACTGGTGTGTCCAGGGAGGACGATAGTTTCCGAGGGCAAGGAGAGGAGTTTGTGCAGGCTGTGGTAGAGCGATTCAGCACGCCTCTCGGCCTCTTGGGGACTGGCGTCGAGATCAGGACGCCCAACGCCCGTCGGAAAGAGTGTATCGCCCGTGAAGAGTACCCGGTGGTTGAGCAGGTAACAGGTACTTTCTGGCGTGTGCCCCGGTGTGCGCAGGGCAGTGAGTTGCATCACTTCTGTTGCCAATGTCTCTCCGTCGCGGATGGCGATGAACGGGAACGTGACCCGCTGCTGGTCGGGAAGGATGAGCATAGCCCCGCTCCGTCCGGCAAGCTGACGTGACCGCGAGAGATGATCGGCGTGAATGTGCGTATCCAGGACGCTGGTAATCTGCCATCCGTGCTGCACAGCCAGGTCGAGATAGATCTGGGGATCAAGGGAGGCATCGATGACGGTAGCTTCTTCTCCTGCCCCAATAAGGTAGGAGAGACAGCCTTTGCCGGTTCGCCGCACCTGAATCACCTGCACGGAGCTACCCGGTACGGGCACCTCGGCAGTGTTCCAGGCCAGACTCCAGGCTTTCATCCCTCCCTCCAAGGACAGGGCCTCGATGCCTCGCGTGGCAAGCTGCTCGGCGGCAATGCGACTGGTGTTGCCTGCGGCACAGACCGTGACGACAGGGGTATCTTCGGGGAGAGCGAGGGCGGAGAGAGCGGTTGGGTCATGGGCCTTGAGTGCTTCATAAGCATCGATGTGCAGGCTGCCAGGAATGGCCCACTCGACTCGCTCTCGCATCGGACGGACATCCACGATGGTCACCGGGCGGCCCTCTTCCAGCCAGGTCCGCAGCGTTTCAACGGGAATTGTGTGCATAGCATGCGCTCCTTTCACATTTCAACAGGGAGTCCGCGTCTGCGCCAGTCAGGAACCCCCTCTTCCAGCCGACGTGCCTGATAGCCATGTGCTCGCAAGAGCGCGACGGCTTCGTCAGCGAAAACACAATAGGGGCCACGGCAGTAGGCTACGATTTCTTTGTCAGACGGCAGTTCCTGCAAACGGGCTTCCAGTTCTGCAACCGGCATGGAGAGGGCCTGGGGCAAGTGTCCCGCACGGTACTCCTCGACGGGCCGAACATCTAGCAGGATCACCTGATCAGCACGCACCTGCTCCAGCAAGTCATGTGCAGATATCGGCTGCAAATGGGTTCGATCCTGCAAAAAGCTCTCGATCACATGGTCAATCTCTGCCAGGTGCCTTTCGCCCACAGAGCGTAAAGAGAGCCAGAGGGAAGCAACCTCTTCGGAAGCCAGCCGATAATAGATCGATACACCAGCGCGGCGGGTCTCCACGAGGCGAGCCGCTCGCAGCACCTGTAAATGTTGTGAGGCATTCGCTATGGGCATGGCGGTTTCCTGTGCAAGGGACTCCACAGTACGCTCTCCTTGAGCGAGCACATCCAGGAGTTCGAGTCGATGGGGACTCGCCAGTGCCTTACCGATACGGGCGAACTGCTCATAGAGCTGATTCTTGAAATTTCGTTTTTCAGTAACGTTCATCAGAGTCCGGTTTCTAGAGTCATGAAGACCAATAAGAAGGCTTCTTTCACCTACTTTAGTATTCAATATATTAATTGAATATTAGCTGAGTGTCAAGAGCGAAAATTACTTTTAGCAGGGCTTTGTTAAAGATATTAGTATAATTAGTACATTATCATCTCCATTAAAACCTTGTATGGAAATTCCCTCCACGTACTGCTGAGTATAGTAGTTGAGATGAACATGACACAAATCGTGTATGCGAGCCATTTCAGCACTTAACGTACTCCAATATAAGCAGGAATTGCAGGCCTAATTCCTGCTGATACGGGATGGTATACTATGGTAGAGGATAACAAAGATGTGAACCTCCTGTTGGAGCGAGCGTACTGAACACTGTGACGTTTTCCTGAGTATAATGAGAAGTTCGCTACCTGCACACGCAACTCTTTGTCAATGAGGACAGGTGATACTGATGAACTCTCGTAGAAGATTCTGCGAGAAAAGACCAAGACAAGGAGAAAAACGATGGCAGACAACAAACAGTTACAGCAGCAAGTTCAAGAGGCCTCCTGGGACGTAGTCGATGCTCTGCGTGAAAGCACTCAAGCCATGGCGAACACTATGGTGAGCATCCAAGATCACAATCTGAAGCTTACCCAAAACATCTTCCTGAGCTGGACGCAACTCCTCACGCAGCAGATGGAGAGCATGCAGCACTTGCAGCAGCAGTGGGAACAGCAGACTCGGAAGCGGCAAGACGCCTACCAAAAGCTAGCATCTGCATCGATGCAAGTCTACATGAACTTCCTCTTCGCTCCGTTTTCTTTCTCGCAGCAGATGGTCGATGTGACTGAGGACATACAGAAGGAGGAACGAGAGCTGGCATTGAATGCGGCTTTATAGCCGCAGGGGCAGTGAAGGTAAAAACAACACGTGGGTACTCCTTACAGAGTACCCACGTAGTCTATCTAACCATTATTGTTATTACCATTATTCATGGCGTTGGCACATTGTTCATACAGACAGTCATAGCCACTTTATTGCCCGTATTATCGAAGCATTGGGCTTGACCATTCACGGTAATGGTAGCAGATATGGCGACACCATTGGCATCCTTCTGTACCTGAACAGGGCCCTGGTTTGCTGCAGCGCACTGGAGGCCAGTGCCAAGTGGCCCTTCAAAGGTGGTCTGGAAACGCTGTGCCAGGAAAGTGAAGAGCGAATTGGCCGCTGCGGGGTCAGGTGAATTCGCGGCACCTGTGAAAAGGGCGTCTGTCACCATACGTGGTGGTGCAATTTGCAGGAGATTTTGGCAGTAGGTAGTGGTGTTGCCACCATCCGAAGCCCCTACAGTCGGCTGATCCACTCCCATTCGATAGAGGTCTGTCTTGGCTGCGTTAGGAGTGTTGTTCACAAGTGTCATAGGATCACCCAGTGGCACAAGAGCTATAGGTGCTACTTGCTGCGCTGCTGCCTGTAGCTCATTGAGTGGTAATGCTGTGGTCATCTGCCCAGGGTGAGCGAGATCAGATGCCATGAGCGGTGTACAGCCAAGTGCTCCATCCAAAGCCACATCCACCAGACGGTTATCACTGCCATTGGTCTGCTGCGTACCATTGATCAGATAGGTGGTTGTCACGTTATCACTCTGATCCTGGTCAACGACCCCAAAATCACGCACACTAGGGCAAGTGAGTCTATCTTGTCCTGTCCCCAATGCCGCGTTAGCAGGATTGGGATTGATGTTGCCTGCTGTCATTGCGGCATTGGCGGCCTGGAAGAAGGCTGGTGCATTACAATAAGCGAATTGACCGAAGATAGAGTGCTTGATGCCATTGACGCAGTTGCCTTGCATCAAGCTACCACCCATGTCTAGGAGGGTGAGGTTGTTACCATTGAAACCGAACCAAATTCCCACCGTTGAACCTGTTGGAATAGTGGGCACGATCGGGGCCGTTGCTGGCTGTTGACCCTGATTGACGACAAGCGGGTTATAAACCGAAATGTTGCCTAGAGGATCAATAACTGCTCCCTGAACAAACGCTGCCTGCATTTTATTGGCCTCATCGCATCCACCACCAAGCCGATAAGGTGTTGCAAGTCCTTGTGCTGTCAATGGGTTGGCAGGCACAGTGAGCGTGCAGTTGATCATTTGATTGTGTTTGTTGCCTACACCTGCCGCATGTGAAGAAAATACTTGTGGCATTGCAAAGCTTACCCCAGCTACCATGACCAGGATAGCAGGCACTATGATGCCCACAAGAGCTAGGGGCGAGAAACGCTGGTGTCGTGAGCGATGTATAGACATCTTGCCTAAGGGCTTTTGCATGAGAACTTCTCCTTTTAGTGCATAATCACGCAACCTTTTCGGAAAAGGAAGGGTTGCGAAATCGTCCTCTCTGTTGTATTCTGGCAGAAGCCTGTCCGCTACGGGACAGGCTTTGCAGCAATTCCCTCCGAATTGCTGCGGGTTGAAATTAGCTAGAAGCGCGAGTCGAATAGAGTGCTGTCCCGGTGCTGCAGAAGTGCCGCACCGTTCAACTTGTCATCATGATGACAGCTTTTCTTGTCGTCTGCTTCTCCCGTCGTTCAGTTGTCAATATGTTTGCTAGCGATGTATCTGCTTCTCTGGTAGTTTTGCGCATCTCAGTCCGCGTTCAGGTCTTTGACCATAGGTTCATGAGAAAGCAGAAGCTAGACGTGGATCACTATGAAATGTAGTGATACACTTTGAACACGAATGGTACTACAGTGTGATAGTAGCATAACGATTTCGACCAATTCGCATAGAACGACAAAAAATGGTAGGAAAGTACCAGATCTTGGTTAAGGTTTTTTCTGCTTGCAAAAATTTTACGGACATTAAGGAGGTTTCTCATGCAGCCACTACACGGAATCCGCGTCATTGACCTGACGCGTGTGCTCAGTGGTCCCTTTTGTACGATGACCCTGGCCGACCTGGGGGCAGAGGTTATCAAGGTTGAGCCGCCTGGGGGCGATGACACGCGGCAGTGGGGACCCCCGTTTGCTAACGGGGAGAGCACGTACTACCTGAGTACCAACCACAGTAAGAAGAGTATCGTCCTGGATCTCAAGACGGACCGAGGCAAACAGGTCCTCTGGGATCTCATCAGTACTGCTGATATTGTGGCCGAGAACTTTCGCCCAGGCACGCTAGCCAAACTGGGCTTTGGGTGGGAAGAGATCCACCGGCGCTACCCGTCCGTCATTCTGGTCTCGATCTCCGGATACGGTCAGAGCGGTCCGTGGACCTCACACCCTGGCTACGACCTCATTGCGCAGGGCGAAGGAGGCTTGATGAGTGTCACCGGTGAAGAGGGTCATCCTCCGGTCAAGGTCGGGTTCTCCATCGCCGATCTGGGAGCTGGAATGTGGGCCATCATCGGTGTGCTGGCCGCCTTACGAGCGCGTGAGCAGACGGGTATGGGTGATCATATCGATGTGTCGCTGCTGGAAACGGTCGTCGCGTGGCAGACGTACCATGCCCAAGCCTACCTCGTAGCAGGGGAGGTGCCACGAGCACTGGGAAGTGCGCATCCGACCATCGCTCCGTATCAAACGTTTGAGGCCAGCGATGGCTACTTCAACCTCGCTGTCGGAAACGATGCCTTGTGGAATCGACTCTGCAACGTGCTGGATGCCGCCGGTGAGCAAGATCACTGGTATCGTGCGCCGTCCTACGCCCGCAACGCGGATCGTGTGGGCGTGCGGGAAGCCCTCGCCCAGAGACTCAACGCGATCTTTCGCAAGCGATCGCGCAACGAGTGGCTCACGCTGTTGACCGAAGCGGGTATTCCGGCTGGAAGCGTCGCCAGCGTGGCGGAAACGCTCAAGAACCCACAACTGGAGGCACGGGGACTGCTGCAACATGTGGAGCATCCCACTATCGGGCGCATGACGATGGTGAAGACCCCCATCACGTTTACCCATGCGGAGATGGCGCCTCCGACGGCCCCCCCACTGCTGGGTGCCGATACCCGTTCCGTCCTCGAGGAGCTTGGCTACACGGCCTCAGAGTGAGAGAGGAGTTGTTGCGATGACCTATGGCATCTCCAAGGCCATCCATCTGGAGCCCGGCAGAACGAAGGCTGGCGGGTGATACGACTTCATGCCGAAGGCTGGTCAGTGTCTTCGATTGCCGAGTATTTGGCAACCTCGCGGCAGACCGTGTATGCTACCTTCGCGATTACAATACGCAGATCCATTTCGCTCACCGAGAGCGACGGGATAACCGTCACAGCCCCCAGGTGTAAATACAAAAATTAAGCGCCTCTTGACCACTCTTGTGACGATGTGTGTATGGTATTAGTCACACTGTGCTCCACAGCTACGGCCAGCCTTCCTCTTCGAGTGGACTAATGATGACCTCGTTGAGGACCAGCTCAGCAGGCGCAGCCGCCATCCAGACGATCAGGGACGCGACCTCTGCTGGGGGTAACGCTTTCGTCACGGGTGGGGGTTCCAGTTGCGAAACGGCGCGTTGGGTCGATGACCACACTCCCCAGTGGGTGGCCATCCCACCAGGATAGATGATGCAGGCACGAATCCCATAGGCCTTTCCCTCAGCCGCGAGGGCTTGGGTGAAGCCTGTCAAGCCAAATTTGGAAGCGCAGTACGCTGAGGCATTGGCCCAGCCCCGTTTGCCCGCCACTGAAGAGATGTTGATGATCGTGCCTCGCCTCGCCTGGCTCATGTGTGGGAAGACGGCTTTGGCTAACAGGAAGGGAGCACGCAGGTTCACATCCACAACGTAGTCCCACTCGCTCGTTGCCAGTTGGACGACCGCTCCTGGCGCATCGATCCCTGCTGCGTTGACCAAGATGTCGATGCGCCCGAACGTTTCGATGGCCTGTGCCACCGCGTTCACAATGTCGTCTTCGTGTGCCAGATCTCCTGCAAATGCGAGCGCACGACGGCCATGGGATGTGAGTGCGGTGATGACCTTTTGAAGATCATCGGCACTGCGTGCAAGCAGGGCGACATCTGCACCGGCTTGTGCGAGCGCAAGAGCCGTGGCTCTCCCGAGCCCACTGCTGGCACCTGTCACCAGGGCCACCTGTCCGTTGAGTGCAAGTTCATGACTCTCCATGAGATACCTCCTCTCGGGGTTTCTCCCATTCTGAAAGGTTTCGAGGAGCAAATGCAAGCACATCTGCACCTTGAGAAAGGATGGTCGTCCTCCGAGGGACTCCATACGAGTGCCAAGGAAGACTTCTCGCGAGGTGGGCTTTTTTGACATGGGCCCCCACAGGTGAATATGCTCTGATGAGCAAGTGTGCATGCATCCCTTCTTTGCCTTGATCGAAGCAAGCAGGCGCACTTCATGTGGGGGACCACCTCCAACCACAAGAGGCCGCCTTTATTGCTGCATACATTCCTTGGCAAAGAGCCGGATCGACTGCAAATCTTTCGCATCAGGCATCCACAGGATCATTTCCTGTGCTCCAGCCTGTTCGTATTCAGCCAACCGCTGGCGAATCATCTCGGGTGTGCCGATAAGAGCCTGGTCACGTGGAAAGGAGACACCCTTCGCAAGGGCCGCTTCCTCGGTCTCCGCAATAGCGCAGTCGAGTAACACCGTGCGCTTGATGCTGTGGTAGTCGCGTCCGATCCCTTCACAATGCGTTTTGAGAACGGCCAATTTGTGTTCGAGCATCGCCACGTCGGGATTGGAAATATTGCAGGCATCGGCATATTGGGCGACGAGTTTGAGCGTCACTTTCTCTCCACCACCACCGATCAGCAGGGGAATGTGCGGCTTTTGGACGCCTTTTGGCTGGTTGATTGCGCCATGGACTTGAGAATACTTCCCCTCTGGCTGAGCACATCGACGGTGCTTGCCATCTTGGCAAGCAGGGCAGGATTGCGATAGCCATTGCAGGTGACAATCTGACCGAGGCGGACTCGTGTGGTGTCACGAGCGAGTGCGGCTGTGCTTGTCCAACACTCAAAGGTCACTTCTTGCGTTGGCTCAGGGACGGTATGAAAGTGGTCGAAGAGCCAGATCGAAGCAAAACCAAGAGCCTCGGCTTCTTGAGCAACGCGCGTCATCGTTTCGTGGGCTTCAATTAGGTCGGAGATGCCCACCAGATCCATGCGCCAGCCCTGCGGGACGAGCAGACCAAATTCGAGTGTCATGTGGGCCACCCCTTCCTGTGGAAAAAAGAACTGCCTGTTCTTCTGCTAGTATGCGCGACAGAAGAGGATGGTGTCAAGAGTTGTCCTTCGTCAAAGAAAGGAGACGGTGTCTTCACACGAAAATCTAACAACGGAATTTTTCAACAGGGTGCAGCGTTGTACGACGTACCTTTTTCATTGTACAACCCGACGATTTTGCCGCTCGGTCTGGTATGTCCCCTCAGAGATCATGAGGGTGTCATTTTCACCTCGCGGTCTGTGATTTGCGTCCACAATAGATGAGGAGTGTAACCAACTAGCGTATAAATATATGGCTCTTCCAGAGGAACTGATGTGTTTTTTTGTAGATTGTTTTCATAAATTGTTGAGTTTTATGGACACATTGTGGTGAAAAACACCACTTTTCTCTCCATAGTAAAGAAGGAACCACGATGCAGAAAAACCAATTCTCACAGACTCTCTTAGCAACAATGTGTTTGCTGCTGCTCAGCATGCTCTTGCTGTTGTCAGCCTGCGGCGGATCTTCATACCCAAGCTCTCCACCTAATGGCACACCGCAAGCGACCCCCACAAAGAGTGGATACAGTCTCATTTCTCTTTTCGAGAGCGAGATACAGCTTTTCCTGGCTCCACCAAGACACTGAGCATGGCTTCAAGGAGAAAAGAGAGCTATGCAAGCTTTGAGGTGGGGCCGAGAGCGTTACCGGACACACAAGAGAATGATCTCAGCTTCGCGCGTGACGCCATTTGAACGGGTTCGGCGGGTTCATGAAAAAACTCCTCTGTTGTTCTTGAAGAGGAGCAGAGCTTACCACATCATCGTCCTTTTTGCAACACAACCCTTTGTCCTGAGCAAAGTGGGAAATCGCGAGGCGGCCGAAGATCTGACCGCGCAGGTCTTTCTCAAAGCGGTGCGCGGCGTGAATCCCGAGCACAGCCCGCAAGCCAGGCAAAAATGGCTCTACCAGGTCGCGCGCACCGCGATTGCTGACTACTGGCGGGACTATTACCGCAGGCGAACCTGTTCACTGGAGGAACTAGTGGACGCCGGCTGGGATGATCCGGCTGCGGGAGAATCAGCGGTGGACAGCCTCGTCGGTAGCGATCCCGCCGAGCGGGTGAAGCGCCTCATGCAGGACCTGCCCGAACAGTATCGCGAAGTGTTCCACTGTCGTTTTCTCCTCAATCTTTCGATACGTGAGACTGTCACCCGGCTGGGACTGACGGAGGCGAACGTCAAAGTAGTGCAATTCCGCGCGCTGAAAACGCGCCGCTGTTGTCGAACACGTGGCGAGCAGAAACCTGTAACAGCGAAAGCCTATCATTTCGGAGAAGAAGAAACGATGGCCGGGGAAGACCAGGAACGACTTGAGGATTATCTCGCACTAGAACGCTACATCGAAGAGTTGCGAGCGGGTCGCGTTGCCCGTACTCCAGCGGAGCTGACGCCTGACTTGGCACGTATCTATCGGATGGCGATGCTCTTTCATGTTGCCTCAAGCGGGGCAGCAGCTCCTCGTCCTGATACGAAGTTGCAGTCTAACGTACAATTGACTATCTCCTGCATCAGCAAGAGAGGCGAAGGCAAAGTTGTATCTCGGTTCGCAACTTCGTATGAATTCATCATCGAATTGCAGGACAAGCTGAAACAAGAGGAGGCGATACGCCGCGCTCCTCTCAAGGGACATCGCCCGTGCTCTTCTTCGAAAGAACGGCAAGCACACCTCTGTGTCTCTCGGCGAGCCCTGCTCAGAACCGGAGCCGCCGTTGCTGCTTCGCTCTCGGTCGGGGCGGGCATCGATCACGCCCTGGAAGCGCAGCAATTGGCGGCGCTCACCGCTGCCCAGCCCACCACTCCCTCCTGGTTGCCCCTGGTCTCCGATGATATCCCTACGACCAAGCACTTTGTGACGACCCTCGACAAGCTGGGTGAGCAGCCAGTACCTTTTCGTGCGGGTGGAATCGTCGGCTACCTGATTCGCAACGACGCTGAGCGCGGCCATCCGACGGATGGCCCGGTCATTGCTATGTCCGCCGCCTGCACACATATGGGCTGTCTGGTGAACTGGGAAAGCTCCGATCTCCTCTTCCGGTGCCCGTGCCACGGGGGCGTCTTCTCTGCATTGGGGAAGATGGTGACCACTCCTTCCACGATACGCTACCTCGCGCCTCTGCCGCGCTTGGAAACGATCATTGACCCCGCAGGCAATATTTTCGTGCGCGTTCCTTCTCAGACCTCATCAATCCCCTGATAGCCCCTCCCCGATCTCGGCGAGAAGTTTTTTTGGGTACAGCCACACTTTTCATAGCCTACTGCTACTTTGTGAACTTGGGAAATTTTCGCAAGACAGAGCAACCGCTCTGTGTTTACTCGCTCCCCATCAATTCAGGGATAGGTACTTTGCCAAGTAACCTGGATCTGCCCACGCGCTGCGCACCGAGATGCTAGCAAGCCGAGCCTCATAAAGAGAAAAGAGACCTCTCATGAGAAGGAAACAACCTCTTCTCTCAAAAGGAGGTCTCTCTCGGTATGATACCCAGCCTCTGGATTGAGACGCATACCTCTCCTGTTGGCCATCTCTCGGTGCTGCCTGGTTCGCCGAGGTCGTGATCATCGTCCACTATCTGGCAACGAAAGAACTGCTTGGTACCTTTACTCGAACCTCGTGCGTTTGGTGCGCGGGCCCTTCGGAAGCAGATCTACCCATCGATTTTCTCGCACTGCTGATTGGCTATGCGGGAAGCTTCGAGCAGTACAGCGAGTCCTCAGGAGCGTTTTGCCTTACGGCAGAGCGGCTTTCATCCTCGTGGATAGATCCAGGGGCCTTTCGCCGCGCTTTGGTGAAAATTTTTCGAAGGGCAGGCGCCACTTCTTTGAAGGACGAGGGCAGAGCACACCACAAGCCTCACCTGCGTGCAACTCATCCACGTAGTAATAAGCGTGACTACCTGTCCCAGCGGATGGGCCTTGGTCAGGAGCGGCGACCGTGACGCAGCGGGAGCAGTACGCCCGGCGCAACCATGACACGTCACAAGCAGGAGGGGATCCTATTGGAAAGGCTGACGGGCAGACAATAGAGGCGTTCTACCTGGCACACTACGGTCGCGTCTATCAGTTCGTGTATCGCAGCGTTAGAAATTACCAGGAAGCCGAAGACCTGACATCACAGATCTTTCTCAAGGTCGTGAGCAGCATGGACGAGACACGCGGAGCGAAGATGGCCCAATACTGGCTGATCCAGCTCACGCGTACGACGATTGCCGACTACTGGCGCGCTCGCGACCGAATGCCGATCACCTCGCTAGAAGCACTCCAGGCGGTCGGCTGGCAAGGCCCGGCTGTGGACCCCCCAGCGACGAGGGGCGCAGCGGGCGCGCGGGTTCAACTGCTCCTTCAAGCGCTCCCACCGCGCTATCAAGAGGTCCTGACCTGCCGCTTTCTGCTCCAACTTTCCATTCGAGACACGGCGCTCCGCATGGGGCTGACCACGGTCAATGTCAAAGTCCTGCAGTTGCGCGCCCTCAAACGCACCGCTGAGCTTGCTGCTACCATCCTCCCTTAGCCGAAAAGTCCTTACCAGGTTGACGCTTTCGATCCAGAACCGATCCATTGGAGGGCGCTCCACCGAGATTTATTCGTCTCCCACCACAGAAAGCCACCCTGTAACCTCTGCGCGTATTTAACAACATCACGCCTCACAGTGCTTGCTCTTTGACGGGGAGGCGTCCTTGAAATGCGAGGAGATTTCCATGATGGCTTCCTCTCTATCCTCGTCTGTCAGGCGAACAGGACCGCGCTGCGGATACCTTTCGTTCGCAATCATCACCGCCCTGCTTGTTGTTACCGCATGCGGTACGGGAGGGACCAGCGCGACTTCGATCCCGACGACGCGGCCTACGACGGCCTCAGGGCGGGAGCCAACCCTGGTGGTATCCGCCTCGGCCTCCGCACGGGCGAACGACCCGCACATCCTCCCCGGCGATTGGCCCAGTTTCCTGCTGGGGGCGGGCGGATTCAACAGCAGCGAGACGGTCATCACGGCGGAGACCGCCCCCGCTCTCTCGCGCTCCTGGCAGGCACACGCCGGGGGAGGCATCTCGAGCGAGCCGGTGGTCGTGGATGGAACCGTCTACTGGGGCTCGTGGGACGGCTACGAGCACGCGGCCAGCGTCACCGGGCAGGCGCGCTGGTCCACCTTCCTGGGGAAGACGGTCAGCCCGGGGTGCTATCCGAGTGCGGTGGGCGTGGCCAGCACCGCCTCCATCCAGCCGGTCACGCTCAAGGGGACACCGACGCTTGTGGACTTCGTCGGCGGGGGAGATGCCCGCTTCTACGCCCTGGATGCCGCGACAGGCACTATCCTCTGGTCGACCCCCTCGGTTCCGCGCCCGGGACCTACATCTGGGGTTCGCCCGTCGTCTCCCGGGGGCACATCTACATCGGCACCGCCTCGGTCGGAGAATGCCCTGGGACGGCAGGGCGCCTCTTCCAGTTAGACGTTGTAACGGGGGCCATCGATCGCGTCCTCGACCTCGTCCCACAGGGGTGCCTGGGAGGAGGAGTGTGGAGCTCACCTGCTCTGGATGCAGATTCAGATGACCTCTACATCACGACGAGCAACGCCAGCACATGCGGAGTAAGCGAGCCCTATGCTATGTCGATGGTTGAATTGCGTGCTGCCACGTTAACCATCGCCGGATCCTGGCAGGTGCCAGAGGAGGAGGCAGTCGCAGACGGCGACTTCGGAGCTACCCCCGTCCTCTTTACCGCTCGTCTGGGGAGCGTCTGGCGTGCAATGGTGGGCGCGGTGAACAAGAACGGCATTTTCTACGCGTTTGAGCGCGGCGAGATCAGTAAGGGACCTGTCTGGCGCGCTCACATCTCGTCGTCGCCCGTCGCGGGATGCCGCCAGTGTCCTAGCGGGGATGAAGCAGCGGCGGTCTGGGACGGGTCGCATCTCTATGTGGGGAGCACGAGTACCACCATCGGGGGCAAGTTTTGCTACGGCAGCTTGCGGGCGCTCGACCCGGCGACGGGCGCCTATCTGTGGGAGTGCTGCCTCTCCTCCGCGTACCGCGTCCTGGCGCCGCCCATTGGAGTACCCGGGCTGGTCGTCGCCTCCGCGGGACCCTCCTTCTTCGTGCTGAATGCGATGAGCGGAGCCACGCTTTTTAGGTATGAGGATGGCTCCAAAGACGCTACCTTCGACGGGGCTGCGACCATTGCCCATGGCATGTTATTCATCGGCAATCTCGACGGGACCCTCTTCGCGTTCGCTTCCGACAGGTAGGGGGATATGACAGGGAGCGGCTGTCGACGTGTAACCCCGCAGCGTATCTTCCTACAGAGCAACGGGACATCCGTTGTTTGTACAACCGTTATTTTGTTTTGTAAGTAGAGGAGCTTCACTGATGAGAAAGTCTTTTTCACCGTTCGCCGCTCGCCCGAGAGTGCTCTGGATCGCCCTCTCGCTGGCAATGGTGGCCTGTATGCTCCTGGCCGCCTGTGGTGGAGGGCAAACGACTGCCTCTCCCACCGCGACCACCGCGCCAACCCCGACTGCGGCTCCGCCAACACCCACCCCCTCGCCTACGCCGCCACCGACCATGCCGGTGAACGTGACCGTGGTGCAGATGGTGGAGAATCCTCCGGGGCACTACCTCTTTCAGCCCTCCTCCATCACGATCACAGCCGGCAGTATCGTCGTCTGGATTGACAACAGCGACGCCCCCCACACGGTGACGAGCGACCCGGGCGCGCCCAGCGCCTTCAACACGACCCAGAATGTGACGGAGGGCAAGACCTTCGCCTTGCAGTTCAACCAGGCGGGAACGTACCACTACCACTGCAACATTCACCCCACCACCATGAAGGCGGTCGTCAACGTGACGTCGTAGGGTACGAACGTTTCGAGGGAGGGGCAGGGACGATCAGCAGGACGAGGTACAGTTGACAGGATAGAGCGGTCCCGCATAAGCGTGGGACCGCTCGTCGTTGGTGATCTGCCGGGTTTTGTATCTGGCGCGGGAACCACCATGCTGCTATCCGCATGGTGCGTCATGGAAGAAACCAACAGGGGCGAGTGTTCTGTAGCATTCCTTGCCGGAGCAAGAAAGTCCGTCGCGCCTACAGCGGTGCCCAGAAGTATTGAGCTATATAGATGCACTCCTTCTGTCCTCCATCTGCTTCTCGGATGGCTCAATCTTTCCGGGCACCGCTGTAGGATGAGATGGTCATTTCACCAATATAATTGACCGGGTTCCCGCCCGCGGTAAACCACAGTGCGTTGGCAGGGCCGAGCGCGAGTCCAAAGGGGATGCTACCTGGCACAGGCAGCCGGAAGAAGGTGAAGATGCCATCTTTCGGCGAGTAGCGAACCAGCGCGTTCGCGCCGCTGCTCGTAAACCAGATAGCCCCCTTGGCTACGACGATCGAGTGGAGGTCTTCGGGGTTGCCCAGCGTCGTGGGCACGGGCAGTTCGGTGACGTTCCCGGTCGTGGTGTCGATCATGCCCAGCTTCCCGAACTGGAGTTCCGTGAACCAGATACGCCCCCTGTCATCCGCCGCCATAGAGTAGATCTGTTCCGCGGGGTTCGCCAGGTGGGAGAGGAGCATACGACCGGTCGTTGGATCGAGATGGCCCACCACGCCTCCCGAGTAGGTGCCGAACCAGATTTGCCCGTAGGGTGTGATGGCCAGCCCGAACGGATAAGATGGTGCACCAGGCGAGGAAGCGGGCACGCCCCAGGTCCGAATCACGCCGCTTGCCGAGTCCAGTCGCCCGATCCTCCCGGCAACCGTCTCGGTGAACCACAGTTTGCCGGAAGCATCGAATTGCAGGTCCTCTAGCCCCACGCGATGGCCTTTCCCACTTCCGAGGGCATAGGTGCTGAACGTGTGTCTCGCTGGATCAAAGCGTCCGATGTAGTTGGCATTCTGTTCAGCGAACCAGACATTCCCGCCGGCATCTAGGGTGATGCCCATGATCCCGTCCTCCCCGCCGGGGGGCATCCAGTCAGTAATCGTTCCCGTGCGCGCATCGAGGCGGGCGAGCCGGTTCGTGGCCATTTCGCCGAACCAGATATTTCCGTGTTGATCTACCACTGGCAGCATCAGTCCCGCGTCCGGCGGTGAGACCTTGTAGAGCTGTATCTTCGCAGTGCGCACGGACACGGAGGAATGGACCGTCGGAGCGGAGCCAGTTCCGCCGTGTCCGCTGGGGAGCAAAGAGCCGGTGGGCAGTACCCTCCCCACTGAGAGCGCGAACAGGGTAACGCCGACAGACAGCGCTAGGATCAGTGCGAACCTGAAGGTGGGCGTCGGCTTGCGAGGTGTCCGCCGATGCGCACTGGGCAGAGCAGGCATCCCCGACGGAATGACCGCAGCGCTGTCGTCACCTTCTCCAAGGGCAGAACGATGGTGTTGGCTCATCGGCGTCTCACCGCTCCTTTCGTGGCGGAAATGGTGCCTGCAAAAGCGTCCCTATTGCGCTGGCGCCACATATGGTCGCATCTCAAAGGCCGCCAGGCGCTGCAGATTGCCGTAGATCAAGAGTGCGCCTCCCTCGGGCTGACTGGCAGAGGGATCGAGCTGGCCGGTGTACGCATCTTGCGCTTGCGTCGCAAGATCGTCCAGCAGCGCCAGTGCTGGCGCTTGCAGGAGGTGGGCGTCTGTCAGGCGGACAAGCTGCCTGGCATCCTGAGCGGCCCGCGCTACTGAGTTCTTCACGCCGTCGAGTTCTCTGCTGATGTGGATGCCGAGCTGTCGCTGCTCGGCTGTGGCCTGGGGAGCGAGAAGCGCTCCATTCATATGGTCTTGGATGAGATACACGTAGCCGGGCGGTGCCTCATTTTGATAGATGTAGCCGGGGGGGTCCGCATCCTGCGGGGCAGGACCAAGCAGGGCTATCTGCGTGGCCTGCGCATCGGCCAGTAGCGGTGTGCCGGGCGGCACATCGGAATGCACGAACGAGGCGCCATCCAGATAATCCAGGATGCGTATGAGCTGGCCGTGGATGGCGTTCGCATCTCTCTTGTGCCACTCATCGGCCAGGGTGTTCGCTAGGTTCGAGACGGCTGCCATGTTCCTGACGAACCAGAACGCCAGCCCACCATGCAGTCCCCGTAAGGTGAGTTCCGGAGACTCCACGAGCAGGTGGCGCAGGTGATCGAGCATACTGAAGTGCAATGTATCTGCCGGGTTCGGGGTTTGCGGGATCGCGCCGTAGTACCGCCAGGTACTTTGATCCAGCAACGGGTTGCTCGACGGATGCTGCGCATCGTCCTCGGTGATCAGGAAACGGCTGGCCAATCCGAGGAGGTTGGCGTGATGCCCATCTCCCGCGTACAGGAAATGCACCGTGCCGTGCTCGACCGAGAGGCGACCGAGGAAGATGGGGGACGCCTCGGTTTGCGCGAGATCGCCGAGCAACCAGGCGTAGTAGCTTTTGCCAGGAGCGGGATCGGGAATGTTGGAGAGGTCCACCTGCAGTTCGTCATTGATCCCCTGGTTGCTGTTCTCATCCAACTGGCCGCTGTTGGTGAAGAAGGCATGGCCCGAGAGTTGGGGCGTGCTGGGAGCGTCCCTCTGCGTGAGCAGCAGGAGCGTCCCGTACCCCGTGGCGAGCAGGAGGGTGAGCGCGACGATGGCCGCGATGGCCAGCCGCTGGTTCCCGCGTTTGCGTGTGGGACTTCTTGAAGAAGCCGACAAGGGCACCCCCTGGCCCTGGCGTGCGACAGGCGCGGTGACTTCGTCAACGAGGGCGGCAGAGCGGTGCAGGTTGCCGGGAACCTCCACGTGGAGCGCCCTCGCCAGGGCGAGCGCCAGGGAGGAGGCGCTCGGGAAACGCGCCTGGGGGTCTTTCGCCAGGCAGCGCAGGATGACCTGCGCCAGGGCGGGCGAGATGGTCGGGTTCACAAGGTCCGGCGGCGTTGGCACAGCGTTGAGGTGCTGCATCATGACGGCGATGGGCCGATTCCCTCGGAAGGGGGACCCCCCCGTGTAGAGTTCGTAGAGGATCACCCCCAGCGCATAGATATCACTGCGCTCACTGGCGGGAGCGCCCTTGACCTGCTCCGGGGCCAGGTAGAACGGGATGTCGTGGCCACGCCTGCCCGGCGGGAATCTGGTCGCGCCAAAATCGGTGAGCAGCGGCGTCCCGATCCCGTCCGGTCCAGGCGCGCTGCGGTCGAGCAGGATATTGGTGGGTTTGAGGTTGCCGTGGATGACGCCGTGCCGGTGGGCGGTGTCGAGGGCCAGCGCGAGGGAGGTAAACAGGTCGACGACCTCGGCGGGAGGGGGGATTTTTCCCGTGGCAGAGGTGCGCCGCAGGTAGTCTGCGAGGCTCTCCCCTCCAACGTACGGCATGGCGAGGCAGATCAACGAGGCTGAGTTGTCGGAGCCCCGGGCTGGTTGGACGTGTACGTCGTGAATCGGTACAATGTTGGGGTGATGCAGCAACGCGACGCGTTCGACGTCCTGGACATAGCGCTCCAGCGCATCGGCGGCAGCGGTCGCGTCCGCGCGGGAAAACTTGACGGTCACCGCGCACCGTCGCTCGGAGTCATAGGCCCGCCACACCTCGCCGGTGCTGGTGCGGGCCAAAAGCTGCTGCAGTTCGTATTGCCCTATGGCTGGTAGCTCTGTCTTCATCTGCGGCTCCTCTCTCCAGGTCGTCGCCTGTTCCTCCTTATGTAGCGGCTCATCACTTACGGCGCCGTCACGAAACTCACGCCTGCCTGGTGCATGCTATGATCAGATGCCTGGATCGCTATGCCGATCGCCCAGTGACCGGCCATGCTCAGGTTGTCGCTCGTCGCGCTGCACTGGCCATTTCCGTCAGCCTGCAGCACGATGGAATCGGTTCCCATGGCCATATCCTGCATGGTGGTGTACAGGGTGATAATGACATGAGCAGCCAGTTTGACTGCCCGGTTGTCCATCACGCGTACCAGGAAGACGTTTGTGCCGGAGCGATTGGGGGTAATGTCGAGCGTGACGGTAAAGGCGCCATCGCGGGTCTCCAGCGTGTCGTGAAAGGGATGGGCTACTTGTGGCGTTGGCGATGCCTGCCGGAGCGGGGGAGACGCCCGAGGCGTAGTGCCGCAGCTGCTTATCACGCCGACGCAAAGCAAGAGCAAGATAGTCCACACCGGGTTCCGGCAGAGTAGCGTAATCCATGCGCTTGCACCATCTGTGGGGGATGGCCTTCGATCAAACATAGCAGGCTCCTGCGAGATGCAGTTTGCTCGCGGTACGCACACCTGTGCGTGGTGCAACTGCATGGTAGAGCGGCTTATCCAGTGGTGCGCCGGCAGGAGTTCCCCCGTCCTCCTTGTTGCTGGGCAGCGAACTTCTGAAGTTCCCGACCCGGTACATTTCCCACGTTACAAAAATACATTCATGCATGTCCGCATGTTCCTCTTCTTCAGAGAGATTCAGAGAAGAGAGAAAATCCTTCTCTCTAAGAGTAATACGCGACGATGTTACACCGTGCCCGGAGAGGCACGCAGGTGGAAGTCGTCGGGGGAGCTACTTGGGGGGCGCCCATCACCAGCGGCGGTCGGGGCACCTCCTGACGGCATTGCCAGCGGGAGTGTGGTAGCGGCGACGCATCAGACATTGTCCCCTGGCCGTTCGCCTTTCTCGTAGAGACGCTAGAGAACAGGGCAACGCCCACCGGTACGTGGTATCAACTGTCGCCCAAATTCATTGACAAACCTGGACACAGCGTTCTCGCCGCCCTGAATCAGTCCAGCCTTCCCGGCGTTCCTGCCACATTCCAGGATGCTATCGACTCAGGTCATGTCCGAGAGGGCATGCTGGTTGGAACGTGCCCCCGTTGGACCAGCAGATAGCCATACCACATTGAGCTTGTCCCAGACACACGATGTGTCCTTCCCGGGACCGGCCTGGCCTGCTTCATCAGGATTGATGAAGTCGGCGGCCAGCGAGGTACCACCCGCCGAACCCGTTCAAATGGCGTCACGCGCGAAGCTGAGATCATTCTCTTGTGTGTCCGGTGGTACTTGCGCTACTCGCTCAGTTACCGCGATCGGGAAGAAATGATGCAGGAACGGGGACTGCAGGTGGACCACACGACGATCTACCGGTGGGGGCAGTGCTCTGCTCCAGAGCTCGACAAACGCTCTCGGCCCCACCTCAAAGCTTGCATAGCTCTCTTTTCCCCTGGCTTTCCCGCCCGCTGTGCAGTCGGCTCAAGATTTAGCCTCCTTCACACCTCTTTGGCCGACGTGGAAATACTTGCAAAGCTCTTTTTACTCGTTTTCCCTCTATCCTCTTTTGAGCGTCTCTTGCCGTGAGGTGATCTGCCGTGAAGACAGACCTTGCCACTCCCTCAGAGTCAGGGGGTAACCGTGATGGTGCCCGTGGCACTACTTGTCATGCCTTCAGCCTGGTTATTGAGCCTTTGGACGAGCGTGCTGGAATACGAGTAGGCGCCCGGCGTGTTGAAGACCACCTGATAGGTGTTATCGCTCGAGCCACTCCTGTGCACGAGACTGGAAGTGCTAAAGACGCCTGCTGGATTACTCGCCAGGAGATGATTTTCATCCGAATTATTGATCTACTTAACCGTGGTTCCAGCTTTGATGGTGATGGTTTGGGGGTCAAAGCTATAGATGTCGTGCGTTCCGGCCTTCTCGGTGATCGTCACCATCATCGTGGTTGCTGATAGCGAAGGCTGAGACGAACGTGACTGCGTTGAAGAGGCAGCTGTGGATTCCCCTCCACACGCGGCGAGCGCAAATGAGAGGACGACCACCAACGAGAGGGCACTCCAGAGAAACTTCGAGCGGCCGCAAGACCGAGACAAATAGTGTAGCATTGAGACAATCTCCTTCTACTCACGGGGAGAGCCCCACGCCGCTCCCCACTTCCTTGTATCGTGTGATTGCCCATCCCTCAGAGACTACGTCAAACCCGACAATTGATGCAGGAGAGAAAGACAACCTTGGTAAAAGGTTGTGAACTGTTGTGATACACCTTGGTATCAAAAACTATGCCATGACACAAAAAGGCGCAAGAGATCGTCATGTGGGGGCTGCTCGTTGGTTTTCTGCTTGGCTATGTCACCGATCTGCTCGTCACCTATGCCGGTGCCTAAGTCTCTCCTCTCCCTGCGAGCACACGCATAGATACCCTGGCTGTGGGCCAGCTTGAGAACCAAGCATGTTGGGAACGAATTGAGGGAGAAAGGTGTCCCTAACGGCCCATGACCAGGACGAAGCCTTCCATTGGAATGGGAGCTTCCGATGCATCCTTATGCGCCGCTACGCGATGCCATTGCAGATTGACATCAGCATGCGCCGCGCAGTAGTAGTAGTACAGACCGGGCATATTGAAGTGGAGAGTGATCGTTCCACCGTGAGGAGGAGCGCCGTCTGTCCCTTCGATCGGGTTGTTCCCAAGGTCGATAGGATTGCTCGAGCCAGACCAGCCATACACTTGATCGATGAAGTGCTTGTCGGTGTCACCGTTATGCCACGAAACCGCCCCTCCCTGAGTGATGGCGAGGAAGTCGGTCCTGAAATCGTCTTTCCCATTCGGAATAGCGTTTGTTGCCGAAGACGGAAGGCCCGTAATATGACCCTGCACCCAGATAATGCCCTCCATCGCCAGTGGGTAATTTGACACGCCCTTCTTAGCTGAGACACGGTCGTCTGTTTTGTCCCATATAGCCTGACTGTTATCGAAGTAGTCGTAGAGACCAGGCTTGGTGAAGGTGAACGACACTTTCTGGCTTGCCGCTGCGTTCAACGCAAAGGCTTGCGGATTGAGGAAGTTGCTCTGATCCCACGTCGTCATAATCGTGTGCGGAATGCTATCGTTGTTCTGCCAAGTGACAATCGTATTCGGCTGTACTGTGAGGATAAATGGCGAAAATACTTCCTGCCCTTGTGGAATGGTGACCGATGCCACACGAGGAGAGGTATGAATGCTCTTACTCCCGCTGCTCGTAGCACCCCCACAACTCACCATGAGCGTGGATCCTAGCACGACCAATGCCAGTGGAAAACTGAGAAGCAATGTACGCACGAAGACCTCCTTTTCGTCGTGATTAAAGTTGTCTGCTCTATTTCTCCAGGAGTGAGAAGTTCTCTGCACTGTAGATCGCTGTACGCCAGCTCCTACCTCGAACACCAGTGCATCTATTCATGGTGATCACCCCAAATGCACATACGCAGAAAGGTTACAAGGGGGAGTGATGAAAACGTATTGACTTTTAACAGAGGGGATAGAATAGGCGGAAGTCACAGACTCTGATCTGAAGCGAGCGAGTTTGCCTCTTTGGCTTGTGCCCAATCATACTGGGCTCTTTACGGCTCTATAGCCCGCTAGATACGAACCCATCGTAGCCTCCAGGCTATGTGTATGCTCAGGTCCCGGTCGCCAAAAATTCATCATTGCAGCTTTCCACACGTTGGCAATATGTTGGAGTTCCTGTTTGATCTCAGCGACACTGGCTGGCCTCTTGTTTGCATCCATATCCACCATGCGTTCGATTAATATGCCCAGCTTTGAGAGGCTTGGATAACTATTGACACGCAGTGGAGTAAAACGAAAAGGTGTTTCTGAGGGATCTTCTGCTGTTAGCAACTGGTGCAAAACAGCTCCCAGGCTATAGATATCCGCACGTGGGGTGGTTTGTGCTTTCCCGTATTGCTCAGGAGCAGCGTACCCCAGCGAGCCGAGAGCGACCGTATCTTTGGTCTGACCTGGCTTGAAGTAACGCGCAATACCGAAGTCGATTAAATAAAGTTGGCCCTGAAATGTCCGCATGATGTTAGCTGGCTTCAGATCACGAAAAACGATTGGCGGCTGTTGTGTATGCAGGTAATCTAGCACGCTACACAGTTGTATTCCCATAGTGAGGACTTCGCTGAGGAGAATATATTTGTGATGGCCATGGGTCCTATTCAGGTATTCCTCAAGCGTCTCTCCCTCGATATAGTCCATCACCAGGTACAAATACTCGGGACTTCGGTAATACTGATAGACATGCGGGAGACCAGGATGAGTCAATTGCAACAAAAAACTGACCTCACGATGAAAAGCATCGGTAGCATCAACCACTGCTCGTGGTTCCAATTCGCGTAGGCTCAGCTCTTTGATGGCAACGAAACGGCCTCCTTGCTGCATATCCGTTGCTTTATAAACCGAGGCGAAGCCACCGGTACCGATCTTGCCAATGATGTAGTACCGGTCATTGAACAGCATATTGGGAAGAAGGGGTACCGGAACAGGAGGAATAAAAGTGAGCAGCGGGTGATTACAGGACAAGCAGAGGTATGAATTCGCCTGGTTTAGTGCGCCACAAGCTTCGCAGCGAAGGGAAGAAGGAGGAGCCATAGCTTTTCTCCTTTCAGAATGGCAGAGTACCACGTAACAGACGCAATCAAAAAAATCTCCCTAAACATTATCATCTAGGGGGGAGCCCTTTGTCAAGGCAATTGAGAATCACACACAACCAAATCTTGAGCAAATTTTGAGATATTCCCCCACTCTCTTGAGTGTACCTTGCTCTTTTCTGAGCTATGGTGGAGATAGCAAAGAACTGTTTACTATTCAACTGAGTCGAAAGAGATGACCAAAACAACGCGATTGCTGCTCCCTTTTATGCACGGGGTCGAGATGGATACCATCGAAGCTGCCGTGCTTCTGGCGGCGAGCCATCAAGCCACACTCGTTTCCCTCTCCCTGATTGGTGTGCCTCAGGGAAAAGGCCCCCGCCTGGAGTACATCCAACAGTCCAAGGATTTTTTAGGGGCCGTGCGGCACAAAGCTGTACAACACCAGGTCCCTCTTGAGTATTTCGAGGTGTTTACAAGCAATATGGTGCAGAGCATGCTCGCGCTTGTGGATCAGTTGGGATGCAACGGAATACTGCTCGTGCTCCGTGGTCGGAACGGGAGTTTGCTGAGCGCGGAGATGATCGGAGAGCTGATGGCAATGCGACCCTGCCCGCTCTATCTCATATATCTCCCTTCGAAGGAGTTTTCCTGGGTATCGCGCTTGCGCAAGCGCTTCTCCCACTGGTGGCCAGGACATCATCAGCTAGCAGACGAGCAGGTGCAACGACAGCCCACACCAGAAGTACAGCAGGTGGACCAGGAAGCCGTGGTGTTTTAGTACTCCGGCGGGTGCGCGTGTACAAGCATAGCAAGGGAATAGAGACAATGATTGAAAAAGACCAGCAACCCTTGGAGGACGATCAGCATAGCGGTACAAGCAGGACAGCAGCGTACCCCCCCTCTGACGCAGACCCTACGCAAAATGGAGTGGCCCCCCTTGTGGGGGCCAGGGGGACAGCAGCGTACTCGCCCTCTGATGCAGACTCTACTCAAAATGGCGTGACCCCCCTTGTGGGGGCCAGAGGGACAACAGCGTACCCCCCCTCTGATGCAGACCCTACCCTGCTCGTTCGTCCCGAGGTGCGTCAGGGGCGACTTCCTGGAAATGAACGGGTCCGCTTTGTGTTTCCACGCAAACCCACGTTGCGGCGGGTTCGCCGGGGCGTACTCGAAGCGACAGCGGTTACCCAGGCCCCGCACAGCGTGTGGGGACACGTCAAACGTCTGCTGATCGGCACCCCCATCCCCACATCGAGGTCGGAACACGAACGGCTGACCAAAGTCAAGGCCCTGGCCGTGCTCTCGTCGGACGTGATCTCGTCAGTCGCCTATGCGACCGAGGCTATTCTGGCGACCCTGATCGCCGCCGGATCGGAGAACCTGGGGTTGACCCTCCCTATCGCTATCGCCATCGTGTGCCTGCTGGGCATCGTGGCGCTTTCCTATCGCCAGACCATCCCGGCCTACCCCAATGGTGGCGGGTCCTATATCGTGGCGAAAGACAACCTGGGGACCCTGGCGGGGCTGATTGCCGCCGCCTCGCTCATGATCGATTATATCCTCACCGTCTCGGTCAGTGTTGCTGCCGGTGTACAGGCCCTGGCCACGCTCTTCCCCGCCTTATCCGCGACCTACATTATTGTGAGCATCGATGTGGCACTCGTGCTGCTGATCATGATGGTGAACCTGCGCGGCGTGCGCGAGTCGGGCTCGATCTTTGCTGTCCCCACCTACATTTTCATCGGCAGCGCCCTCCTGCTCATCGCGGTGGGCTTCTTCAGGTCCTTTGTCCTCCAGCATAACCCCCTCGTCGGTCACTTTTATTACGTGGCTGCCACCGAACCGCTCTCGCTCTTCCTGATCCTGCGGTCGTTTGCCGCTGGCTGCGCGGCAATAACGGGAACCGAGGCCATCTCCAACGGTATCCCTGCCTTTAAGAAACCCGAGGCACGCAATGCCGCCATTACCCTCACCTGGATGGTGGTGATCCTGGGAACGCTCTTCATCGGCACGACCGTGTTGGCGATGTCCTATCACATCGAGGCCATTCCATCCGGCAATCCGACCGTCATCGGGCAGATCGCGCAGCAGGTGTTTACCGGACCGTTGTTCTTCATGTATCCCGTATTCCAGCTCGCCACGCTCTTCATCCTGACGCTGGCGGCCAACACCAGCTACGCCGACTTCCCCCGCCTGGCTTCCCTGCTGGCCCGCGATCACTTCCTGCCGCATCAGTTCGCCTTTCGGGGTGACCGCCTGGCGTTCTCGATCGGCATCGTCTTCCTGGCGGTGCTGGCCAGCCTGCTGGTCGTCGTCTTCCAGGGGGATACCACCAACCTCATTAACCTGTACGCCGTCGGCGTCTTCATGTCGTTTACCCTCTCGCAGGGCGGGATGGTGCTCCACTGGTGGCGCCTGCGCAGGGAGAAGAAGGGCTGGCAGCGCAGCTTGGCGATCAACGGGTTGGGTGCACTCACCACGCTGCTGGTAGCGCTGGTGATTGCTACGACGAAATTCCTGTCAGGAGCCTGGATCGTCGTCATCCTCATCCCCTTGCTGGTGCTGATGTTCCTCGCCATCCATCGACACTACTTACACGTTGAGCGCGAGCGTACCACAGAGATTCCCATTCGCCCGAAAGACATTCACCACCGTTTCATCGTGCCCGTGGCGCACCTGAACGCTGCCACGAAGCGCAGCGTGGCCTACGCCCGCTCGATCACTCCACAGGTGACTGCCATGCATGTGGCGCTTGACCGGCAGAAGGCCGACGCCTTGCAGGCCGCCTGGGAGGAGTGGCAAACCACGCTCTTTGGAAACGAACGCGTACCCCTTGAGATCGTCGAGCCGGAACACCGCTCCCTCGTACACTGCCTGCTCCACTCTATCGATGCGATGCAGCAGCACTACCCCGACGAGACGCTGACGGTTATGCTGCCGGAGGCCGTGGGAGGCTCCTTCTTCAAACGCCTGCTGCACAACCCCAGTATGCTGCATTTGCAGATCAGGTTGTTCTTCCGGCCTGCGATTGTGCTGACCAACCTGACGCTTCCGTCACAGGGCAGCGTGCTTCCCCTGCGGCCAAAGGAGGTCCGCCACCGCGTGATCGTGCCGATTGCCGAGCTGGATCGTGTTTCGCTCCAGAGTCTGGCCTATGCCCGTTCGATCTCTGCCCGCGTGACGGTGGCGCATGTCGCCATGGATCAGCAGGAAGTGGAGGCGGTGCAGTTGAAGTGGGAGCACTTGCAAAAGCACCTCACGCAAGAGGAAGAGACCTATCTGGTGGTGATCGAGTCGCCATACCGTTCCCTCCTGCGCCCGCTGCTAGCGTATGTCGACACGGTGAAAGCATTGTATCCGGAGGATACGCTGACCGTGATCCTTCCCGAATTTGTGGTGACCCACTGGTGGGAGTATCTCCTGCATAACCAGACGGCGTTTCAGTTGAAGAACGCCTTGCAGGCACGCCACGATATCGTGGTAACGGACATTCCACAACACCTGCGCAATCAACCCTAGTTGGGTATTTCTTCTGCATGTGTTATACTCTTTTCAAGGCTCGTTTAACAGGCATGTTTGAAATTGAGACGAGAGAAATCATGAAGACACAACATTGGACCCTGCAGGATTTGGAACTCCTCCCAGACGATGGCAGCCGATACGAAATTGTTGATGGAGAATTGTACGTGTCAACACAACCACATATGCATCATCAGATCGTTTGCGGTAACATCTTCGCTTTATTGGCTCAATGGTGCAATCAAACACACAATGGTATGGCGATTTTCGCACCAGGGGTGATTTTCACGAATGATAATGCTGTGGTGCCAGATGTGGTTTGGATAAGCTATGAGCGATATGCTACTGCATTGCAAGCAGACGGAAAATTTCATTCTTGTCCTGAACTTGTGATTGAAGTTCTCTCTCCAGGCGCAGAGAATAAACGTCGAGACCGAGAAGTCAAGCTGAAGCTGTATTCGCGTCGTGGAGCTAGGGAATATTGGGTTGTGAACTGGCAAGAGCGGACTCTTGAAGTTTATCGACGCCAGGAGGGAGTACTTGAGCTTGACAAGACACTCGATGAGAACGATAGCTTTCAATCACCCACTCTATCGGGATTCCATTGCAGAGTAGATCAGCTTTTTACGCAGTTGTGAGATACAATATGTTTCCATCCATCATCGGGTAGACTACTAGTAGTGAAACACTCCGACAGGCGAACACCTGCGGGCAAACTGAACAGGAAAGACTGCAAAGCAAGTATACATACGAGGAGATCCAAAGCATGAAAGAGTTTCAGGAAAAAGTAGCCGTTGTCACAGGTGCCGCCAGCGGGATAGGTCTCGCACTGGCTACACGATGCGCACAAGAGGGCATGAAGGTCGTGCTGGCCGACATTGAGGAGCAAGCCCTCCTGCAAGCCAGCCAGGAATTGCACAACATCGGTGCCTCTGTGCTGGCCGTCCAAACGGACGTTTCCAAAGCCAGAGATGTGGAAGCACTGGCAGAGCAGGCCTTCGATACCTACGGGGCCGTTCATCTCCTGTTCAACAATGCCGGTGTAGGAGGAGGTTCCATGCTCTGGGAAAGCACACTGGCCGACTGGGAATGGGTTCTGGGCGTCAATCTGTGGGGCGTCATTCATGGCATTCGCACCTTTGTGCCACGTATGCTTGAGCAACACAGCGAGGGCCACGTCATCAACACCGCATCTATGGCGGGATTAACCTCAGGTCCTGGTGGCATTTATAATGTGACGAAACACGCAGTCGTTGCGCTTTCGGAGACGTTGTACCACGAACTAGCGCTCGCGGGAGCGACCATCAAGGTTTCAGTCCTCTGCCCAGGTTTTGTCAAGACCCGGATTTTGGATGCCGCCCGCAATCGTCCGGCCAGCTTGCAGAATGCTCCGGTAGATAAGACGATACCTCCTGAGCGCGAAGCGTTCGTTCAAATGATGCGTCAGGCCATAGATGCTGGGATGCCACCCCCTCAGGTCGCTGAGATTGTCTTCACGGCTATTCGTGAGGAGCGATTTTACATCCTTCCACACCCAAAATGGAAAGCAGCGATTCAGACTCGCATGGAGGATATTCGCAAGGGGCGTCACTACTATACACGGAGAAGACATTACTTCGCTCGTCCTGAGCAGACCTGCGAGCAAGAACCGTGTATAGTAGTGACGCCCCTTGCGGGCGTCATCGGGGCGGGAGGCCACTGTGCAAAAAAATGAACCGCACTCCTCAGCACAGCTTGACTTGTAACTCAAGGGAGAGCATGTTATGATACAAGCAAGACCACACGAATGCGGATGGGGCATAGGAAACGGAAGGAAGCACCAAGAGTCGTCTCAGGAGAGCAGCATGGCCAGACATATTGAAGACGAGGTAGCATACTCACTTCCCCGCAGTCATCTGCCCTATTTTGGACACTCCCGACTCGGTAAACCAGAGGTTGTGATTCGGCCCAGTGATAATCTCTGCAGGACTGCTATTAGGTGTCGGAAGCGTAAACTCGGTGGTAATGCCGCTGGGAGTAATACGACCAATCTTGTTTTCACTCTGCTCAATAAACCACAGGTTGCCATCCGGCCCGGCGGTAATTCCATCAAGCAAGGCAGCAGATGTTGGTATTGCAAACTCGGTGATGGTGCCGCTGGGAGTAATACGCCCGATCTTGTTCGTCCCGTTGTCAGTAAACCACAAGTTGCCATCCGGCCCCCTGGTAATCTCTACAGGACTGCTATCAACAGCAACCACCGGTACTGAAAAATAAGTGACGGTTCCGGTGGGGGTAATGCGCCCAATCTGACCTCCCCGATTTTCGGTAAACCACAGATTGCCATCCGGCCCGGTAGTAATCCCGGTGGGGTTGCCACCATTTTCTGGAAACTCGGTGATGGTGCCACTGGGAGTGATGCGACCGATCCGGTCATCCAGAACGTCGGTAAACCACAGATTGCCATCTGGCCCGGTAGTAATCCCTCCGAGGTAGCCACCAGATGTCGTTATTGGAAACTCGGTGATGGTGCCGCTGGGAGTAATACGCCCAATCCGGTCTCCTTTAGTCTCGGTAAACCAGAGATTGTGATCCGGCCCAACAGTAATCTCTCCAGGACGGCTACCAGGCGTTGGTAGCGCAAAGGTGGTGACGGTACCACTGGGAGTAATGCGCCCAATCTGATTCCCATCAATATCGGTAAACCAGAGGTTGCCATCCGGCCCGGCGGTAATCGCCTGGAGGTTTTTAGCAGATGTCACCGGAAATTCAGTGATCTTACCGGCTGGTGAAGTTGCAGTATTATTTGATCCGCCATTTGTGAGCGTCGTGTTGCTCCTACTGGTTGAGTTCGTGCTGCCTCCACCGCCGCAAGCAGTCAGAAGAAGCATGAGAAGAAGTCCAGGTATACTTATTCGCATAAACCGACGGGCAACTTGGGAAAAGATAGACATAGAAGAGATACACCTTTCGCTTCAAATAGCCCATGCTCCTGGGGGCACCCTGAACCATGAAATGAGCCATTCCAGGAGAATAGGTCTGGTGATGTCATTGTAATGTAACTATTTACGTCACCTGCTGAATCCAGTATACAAGCAGCTCCAAATTTCGGATCGTATCAATTTAGGTTACGACCGTTTTTGTATCAACCTGCTTCATGAGGGGCGCGGGCTGATTCTAGGGTACCTGAATAGTTACGATTTGAGGCAATTTATGGCTCTTCCGCAGCCTCGATGATGCGAAATGTGATATACTCAAGGAGAGATGCTCAACATCTTGCCGACCGCGCCGCAGGCATTATCGGCGCCGCCACCAGCTACAGGCGTACCGGCAGGCAGGCCCGTCAACCTGAAAAACGGATGAAGCAGAATGCGGTCGCTTTCAGGACATATCTTAATACCAACCCACCTTCACCTGCTCCCTCTTGGATAAATGCTTGTTTACTTGTCGCACCGCCGTCAGTGTCTGTAGATAACAAGTTTGATCGGGATAGGGGGTGTCTATAGCCAACAGATTGAATTGAACCGACTGGGCAGGATCGCCTTGATATGAAATACCACGAGGCAGCACTTTGATATTTATAACAGCATTTGCAGGGATAGCCGTACCGCCATCCTTTTGGCGATAAATTAAGACATAAGCGATCTGATTCCGCTCAATCTTTTGCACTGCTTCGTTGCAGTAAATCTGTGGCAGCATCCCCGCCACGTTGGGCGTACTTGTAGCGTAAATATTTGGCTGCAGGGTTGGAAAAACAAAAGTAGGAACACTCTCTTTGTATCCATGGATAGCAGCGAAACCTAGCAAAACAGATAATACAATCAGTGCGACAACACCAATAAACACGGCACGCTGCGGGCGACAACCGCGTGGAGGTGGTAGCCACTCTTCATTGTCTTCCAGTGCTTCTTTCTCAGAGTCGTTCACAAGTCTCTCCAATCTGAAACTTGTCGCTTCGACTTCGCTCTCGCTCTCCTCTTCTTTTTCACAAGTCTCTCCAATCTCGAAACTCATTGCTTCAACAGAGCCGGTTAGCAATTGCGGCGATTACTTGCGCTACCGCCCAGTACCCAAAGTCTCCGCCAAGATGGGTAATAGCTTCATGCCTGTTGTCTATGTCGGGTTTGGTGTCATGCTCCCCTTCATATCTCTCTTGCGTCTCAAGAAGTATAGCACCGAGAGCAAATAAGCACATCGGACATAGCTCAGATTGGGGGGCATAACATTTTTTCGTACCATTTTTTCCTCTAAGCAGAAAGATATTCGTGCAGAAGATGGGAAATGAGCATTTCCATCAAGGAAGAGGGTGAGAAACACCGAGATACGAAAAAAGTTATGACCCCAACTAGACCCAAGACCGAGATACACGGTACTACTCGGAGGCCATTCCTCAAGGCGCCTTTGCTTGGACGACCGAGCGCGGGCTGCGGGTGAAGCCACTGCCGTTCCAGGTAAACGTGTCATCGAAGACCTCAAGACGGTCGGGCCAGCTGGACGTACTGGCCACACACGCCACTGCGACAAATGCCTCCTTCTTGCCGTCCCCAGTCACGTCGGCGAACTGCTTTTCGTCTACTTGCACCCCAAGATGAGGCCCTGTAGGTCCGTTACAGCCAAGGTCTGTTTCCGTTACCGCTTTCGTCCAGTCCACCTTCCCAAGAGGGTTCTCAGTGGCCGTTGCCTTCGATGTAGGGGGGAAGTATGTCATTATTTTATCGGTAACTTCTTTGCAATTTTTCACAATGGAATGAGTGGATAATGACCCCCAAGGGATGCCATATTTGGCGTCGTAGTTATACCCCTTCCGTGGGAAGCACGGGTCAATAAAGCTGGGTGGCACCACTGGCTGACAACCAGTCGATGGCGACATCACGTAATATTCTTGATTACAAGCTGGCTCAGTCGTAAATACTTGTGAGTCAAGACCAATATTATCTCCCTTCTGATTAATGCACACTGGACCTGGACTAATCACACACGCACGACCATCGGCAGCGTCATACAGAGCATCTAGTGGCGTCCCAACGGCGGTAAATATTTGGCTTCTCTTATAAAATTTGTTAACGACTTCTTGATCGTGAGTTTCCTGGTCATTCCATAGTTGCTGCAATTTTGAAGAAAGTGCTTTGCCAAATCCGCCTGCATTGCACCCTACTGAGACACCGAAAACTGTGCACAAACTGTTGGCAACACCATTAATCGGTGAGTCGAGTGAGAAAGCATGGACAACTCTGTGTGGGTTGTACTGTCCGTGTCTCTCCCACCACAATTCAACCACTAGGCCACCGGCAGAGTGCCCAACAAGGATAATATGCGTATGGGGCCAAGCTTGATTAATTTGTAATACTTCACTTTCAAGCCTGTCTGCAGCTCGTTCCGGCGCGATATTCCCAACACTGTCTCCGTTATAACTATTGACAGAAAGAATCGGGTGTGCGGGATCTTGATGGTTGAGAGTTACACCAGTGTAGCTGAATGGAAGGACAATGGCTCCCTTGGAGACTAACGTGTCGATCATACGATTCCCTGCACCGAAGGCAGTTGGACCGGTCTTATCGATGACGTGGGTCGTATAATCTTGGTTATCCCATCCGTCTAAGAGACTTTGGAGCGGTGTCGGAGCACTCACCGCTGGGCTAATTCCATTATTGGTCGTACAATAGGATTGCCTATCTAGAGGGTACATAGTTCCACCTGCATTCTGGCTATTTACTCCCATCGCCATCACAACCACTGTTTTAGGTTCGCTTCCAGGAGCCAGGGACCCGCTTGTAAAGGCCCTGTGAAGTGGGAATGCGACAGAGGACTCCTCTCCGGTGCCAGTTACTGCTTTCACTCCGTAGCGATAATAGGTACAAAGATTTAGCCCTGCCTGTTTCCAGGAAAGTGATCTGGATGCCGGAATAGATGCGACGGTGGCTCCGATAGTATTATCAAAGTGAATTTCCACCACGTCATAATGATCAATAATGGCGCCATTGGGCTCAGATGGATACCATGTCACATCCACAGTCCCGTTATAGGTTACGAGATCATTTACGTTGTTGACATTTACAGGAACGCCAGGGACCGGTGATGCACTTCCACCGATGTTACAGGCGTCTAGCAGCAGGACGATGCAGGCAAGCATGACGAGGTGTAGGCATCGATGTGCGTAGGATGATAAGAGAGTCATGACGATAGGGTTCCTTTCTCTTTGGTGCATGCACTGACCGGTTGACGCAACTACCTATGACAGCCTCTTACGTACGCTTCGTCGGGTTCGAGATGTTCCGCAACCATATTGAATCGCCCTATCTGGCCAGTATCATCCTCGGCAAACCAGAGGTTGTGATCCGGCCCAACGATAATCGCATCTGGCTTGGTATCAGGTGTCACAGGAAATTCGGTGACGCTGCCAGTGGGAGTCATGCGTCCTATTTGGACCACCGGGCTTTTCTCGGTAAACCAGAGGTTGTGATCCGGCCCAGCGGTAATCGCTACAGCAGAGCTATCAGAAGATAGCAACGGAAACTCAGTGAGGTTGCCGGTGGGAGTCATGCGTCCTATTTGGGCATTGCCAGGCTCGGTAAACCAAAGGTTGCCATCTGGCCCGGCGGTAATCGCTTGGGCGGTGCTATTATCTGGCAACGGAAACTCGGTGAGGTTGCCGGTGGGAGTCATGCGTCCTATTTGGGCATGGTTGCCTCCGAGCAACGACTCGGTAAACCAGAGGTTACCATCTAGCCCGGTGGTAATCGCTGCGGCACTGTCTTGAGATGTAAATTCAGTGACGGTTCCGGTGGGAGTTATGCGGCCTATATAGGCCTTGCTATAGGAGTCGAAAGGACTCAGGGTAAACCAGAGGTTGCCATCCGGTCCAGCGGTAATATCTCTGGCATAGCCGGTGGATAGCCGAAAAGTGGTGATGCTGCCGGTGGGAGTGATACGCCCTATACTGGCACTATCATACGAGGTAAACCAGAGGTTGCCATCCGGTCCAGCGGTAATCTGCGAGATCGAGCTAAAAGACGTGGGTAGCTTAAACGCGGTGAGGCTGCCAGTGGGAGTCATGCGTACGACAGCGTTATTTCTGTATTTATCCGCCCCGCCGAACCAGAGGTTGCCATCTGGCCCGGCGGTAATCACTCTAGGGTCGCTGTCCCCCGCTGGAAACTCGGTGATGGTACCAGTGATTACTGGCGTCGTGGTACTCGTGCCAGTTGCTGGGGTCGTATTGCTCGTTGCGGGTGGGTTCGTGTTGCCTCCGGTGCCACAGGCAATCAGAAGAAAGATGATACACCCAAGTAGGCCGAACCGCACAAACCTGCGGGCAAGTTGGGAAGAGATGTTCATAATAATCCTTTCGTTCAAAACAATAGAACTGAGAACAATCCACGTGACGTAGCCGTTTCTCAAGCCCCCGTCTTTTTAAGCGGTGGTTCCTGACCTGTATTTAATTCTTTCATCGACTCAATCTCCTGGTCGCTTAACGTTCCATGACAGGTGCGCGTCGTACTCAATAGTCCGCTGTTTCAGTTCATCCAGAAGGTGCTCATCCTTGTAGGCATAGCAAGAAGACTTCTATAGTGCTCCTCTGTTGCTCCATCTTCTATGCTCCTATGTCCAGGCAATCGTCTCAACTGCCTGCTGCAAATCGTCTTTCGTTCCTTGTACATACAACATGGTTGTATCAAGCGAGTCATGACCCATGAATTGGGCAAGTCGGTGTAACGGCACGGTTCTTGCCATGCGGTAGCCAAAGCGATGGCGCAGATCATGTGGACTGACATCACGGAGTTTGGCTTGCTCTGCGTATTTTTTGACGAGATAACCCAGTCCCCGCTCAGTGAGCCGTGCGTGCCGTTTCTCTGAACGAAACAGCGGGGTTGCATCCTGAGCGTGTGGCTTGGTAAGGAAAGGGTCATACGCTTCAAGGGCAACACGCGCTGTTGCATTGAGGGGAACTTCCCGGTACTTGTTCCGCTTGCTATGCACGAGAATGCTCCCGCTTCTCTTTCCCAAGCGAATCTGGGCGCGGGTGAGTGTACAGACTTCTCGCGCACGTAGCCCGGTATGCAACATGAACACAAAGATGGCTTGGTCCCGTGCGGTGCCTTTCTTCTTCACTGCAGCAACCAGTGCTTGTTCTTCCTGATCATCAAGATGACGTGGTGAGGTAACTTCCTCTCCTACGAGTTTCACCACCTTTGCTGGATCATAGGTGAGCTGCCCCGTAGTCATGAGCCAAGCAAAGTAGCGCTTGAGGCTAATGAGGGATCGGTTAATGGAGTTCGGTTTGAGTTGCAGTGCCTGGAGATAGGTTCGGTAATGAGTGAGCGTTGGAGAGGTCACTGCTTCAGGCGTGAATGAGCTTGTGTCCTCACGACCTTGCTGCCAAAGAGACTCACACCATGCGATAAACTGGCTGACTTTGGGAGCTGATGAGCTGAGAAAGAAATGAGCGATTAGCTCAGAAGGCAGCATTGCATAATAAGTATCATTCCCTCTGTTCCTCGAAGCAGCAAAGTTGTTACAATGATGATACATATTTGCCGTAATGATACAAATGTTTGCTGTAACGATACAAATGAAACTTATCCATGATACTAATGCATCTTCTAAACATTAGCTCACGGTGTTACACTCGTTTCATGACATTATTCGGGCTAGCAAACCTAGCCGATGAACTGACTACCTTTGCTCTGTTAGACCTGATTTTCGTAGTTGCCGCACCTGCAAGTAAGGATGACTGCGAAAGTCATATAGACATAAGAGTAGTCAGTTCATTTCCTCTCACATCATCGAAGCTGCGGAAGAACCAAATCGTGGCAGTGCTGTGGATTATACTTGAGTCAGACTTACGTATAATCCACAAGTGCTTTTAAGGGGAAATGATCCCAGGACAGGGCGACGGCCACGCCCCCAATGGCAACATGTGAAGACATATCCGACCATATGCCGGTCATCCCCCCTTGACAAAGACTCAACTATTTGATACCTTGCATCCACTGCATTATTCTTGCGCTGGAAATGAGGTTGGTCGCGGATGGCCCTTCTGGAAGAACTCACAGCGGGAGCCCTGGTCAAAGGGCTGCTCCCTGGCGGTATTGTCACGCTTGTCAATGTCAAACAGCACGGCTCCATCGGGGCCGAACTCATTTACAAGGACGCCAGCGGCCATCTGGGTAGTGAACTGCTCTATAGCGACCGCGTGGCCGACCTGGAAATCATCCCGGCAAACCTGCCGTGGAGCTTCGATGCCGATGGCGCCCTCTTTCGCCTCACCTCCGAAGCCTACCGCATCCGGCTGGCCTACCTCTTTGACCCCCTGATCGCCGTGCATACCTCGCTCATTGAGCCACTGCCACACCAGATCACCGCCGTCTACGAAACCATGCTGGTCAAACAGCCCTTGCGCTACCTGCTCGCCGACGATCCTGGCTCTGGCAAAACCATCATGACCGGGCTACTTATAAAAGAACTGAGCATTCGTGGCGACCTGCATCGCTGCCTCATCGTAGCCCCTGGCAACCTCGTCGAACAATGGCAGGATGAACTGAACCGGCGTTTCCATCTCGTCTTTGACATCCTCACCAATGACCGCCTGGAAGCCTCCGCCTCCGGCAATGCCTTGGCCGACATACCCCTGTGTATCGCCCGCCTCGACAAGCTGTCACGCGATGAACAGGTACAGAAAAGACTCGCACAGACAGAATGGGACCTGATCGTCGTCGATGAGGCTCACAAGATGTCGGCCACCTTTTTCGGCGGCGAGGTCAGGTATACCAAACGCTATCAGCTTGGCGAGTTGCTGGGCAGAATTACGCGCCACCTCGTCCTGCTCACCGCCACGCCGCACAATGGCAAAGAGGAAGATTTCCAACTCTTCCTGCGCCTGCTCGATGCCGATCGCTTTGAAGGCCGCTTCCGCGATGGCGTTCACAAAGTCGATGTTTCCGACCTCATGCGCCACCTCGTCAAAGAGCAGCTGTACACCTTCGAGGCCACGCCCCTCTTTCCCGAACGTCGCGCCTACACCGTCAACTACGGCCTTTCGGGTCTGGAAGACACCTTGTATCAGGAAGTGACCGACTACGTGCGCCAGGAGTTCAACCGCGCCGACGCCCTTGAACACAAAGGCAGCAAAGGCACCGTTGGCTTCGCTCTGACCACTCTGCAACGCCGTCTCGCTTCATCACCGGAGGCCATCTACCAATCTTTGAAGCGTCGCCGCGCTCGACTTGAACGGCGGCTGCACGAGATACAGCAGGCACGCCAACAGACTGACCTCCCGCAGGCACTGTTCCAGGGCCTACCACTCATGTCTGAGGATGACCTCGATGACCTGGACGACGCTCCCAGTGCTGAACTTGAAGAGGCCGAGGAGCGCATCGTCGATCAAGCCTCGGCGGCCCGCACCATGGCCGAACTTGAGGTCGAGATCGCCATGCTGGCCCGCCTGGAGGAAATGGCCCTTGCCGTTCGTCGCAGCGGTACCGACCGCAAGTGGGATGGACTGGCCAGCCTGCTGCAAAACCATAGCGAGATGTTTGACACAGCCAAACAGAGGCGCAAACTGGTCATCTTTACCGAACACCGCGACACCCTCAACTACCTGCACGAGCGCATTCGTACTATGCTTGGACAGAGCGAGGCTGTGGTCACCATTCACGGCGGCATGGGCCGCGAAGAGCGCACACATGCGCAGGAGTCCTTCACCCAGGACAAACAGGTCCAGGTGCTCATCGCCACCGATGCTGCCGGTGAAGGTATCAACCTGCAGCGGGCTCACCTGATGGTCAACTACGATCTGCCGTGGAATCCGAATCGTCTGGAACAGCGTTTCGGGCGCATCCATCGCATCGGCCAGAAAGA
>WNGL01000473.1_pt1 | contig 48309 bp, 36 predicted proteins | sample 5400591 | NCBI WGS metagenome assembly WNGL01 (sample SAMN13153377, study PRJNA577476) | soil metagenome | isolation source: 80 cm soil or saprolite under Garry oak tree replicate 1 | place: USA:California | collected 2016-06-15 | reverse complement strand
GCGTGGTGGGGAAGACGAACACCCGCGCGGTGTTGGCCCCGATCGCGCTGTACGGGACCTCGGCCGTGATGGTGTCGAAGGCCGGCATCGGCTCGGGGAAGTGCATGGAGTTGTAGAACCAGAAACGCTTGTCGTCGTCCGGCTGGAACCGCGTGAAATACGGGTACATGGACCGCCAGCCTTCGGCTCCCGGTGCGTCCGCGATCTCCGACGGCAGCGGGAACCTGGCTGCGTCCGCCGGGGCAGCCTCCCCGTGGCCAGCACTGTTCCCGTCCATGGCATCCTCCCTAGCCGCACGCCCGCACCGCTGACGCTGGCATAGCGATTCGGCCGGATCAATAGCGCAGGCAACCATTTCGGTCCGCCGGATCTTGGGCCGCGCCCCAAAGGCAGGCCCGGGCCTATTCCGGCCGTTCGGCCGTCCCGAACACCACGTCGGTACGCAGCGACGTGACCCGTCCCGAGCGCAGTGCGGCGAGCAGGTCCGCGCGGACGCGGTCCCGCTGCTCCGGGCTGAGGGCGTCGACGGTGGCCCGGTAGCCGGACCCGAGCACCACGTCCCAGAACCGGTCCGGATGATCGAGGTGATGCTGGCCGGGCACGGCCGCCACGGCCGGGAGCGGCAGGCCGGCCCGGGCGAACAGCCGGGCCAGGGCCGCCGGGGTGGTGATCTCGTCCCACGGGTTGAAGGCCTTGAACAGGGCCGGCTCGACCTCGCCCACGCAGCGCCAGAAATGGCTGTTGGCCGGTTCGAACAGCCCCGGCCCCCAGGTGGTCACCGCCACCACGCCGCCCGGCCTGACCAGGCGCCACATCTCCCGCAGGAACGCCGTCATGTCGGCGGCGAAGAACACGCCGAAGACGCAGAGCACCGCGTCGAAGCTCCCGCCGGGCAGCCCGGTGCTGGTCGCGTCGCCGGTCCGGAGCTCGATGTTGGCCAGTCCCTCCTCCGCCACCCGGGCCCGGGCCAGCTCGAGCTGGGGCACCGCCAGGTCGACGCCGAGCACGCGTCCCGCGGGCCCCACGGCGCGGGCCGCCGGGATCGCCGAAGCCCCGGCGCCGCAGCACAGGTCGAGCACCGTGCCGCCGGGCGCCAGCCGCAGCCGCGACACCGTGGCGGCGCCGAACCTGTCCCAGAAGCTCAGCGCGGGCCGCCGGTAGTGATCGGCCGCGGCCGCGTAGGTGCGGGCCGCCCGCTGCGCGTGCTCATCCGGTCCCGTATCCATTTCCCGTACGGTATCGCCCGGATGGCCGGAAAGTTCGTGTCGTGCGAGGAGCCGTGGAATTGGACCGAACGGATGGGTGGCACGCCTCCCGCATCGGCCTCGGGCGGCTCCGGGGCCCATCGGCTTTCCTGACGCGCGACCCCCGGTTATCGTCATCTCGTAAGAGCGCACGACCAGACCAGGGGAGCCATGGCCCGGAGCGGGAGCCTCGCGGCGCTAGAACAGCGCCTCGCCGCGCAGCGGCGCGACGACGAGCGGCAGGCGCGCGAGCGCAGGCAGCGCGACAAGGAGAAGGAGCGGGACCGCCAGCAGGAGCACTTGGAGGCTCAGCAGCGGGCGGCGGAGGAGCAGACCGCCGCGGTGCAGGAGCGGATGAAGCTGCTCGATGAGGTACTGACCGGCGTCCTGTCGCTCAGGCCGCTGAGCTTCGGCCAGCTCATGGCCGCTCCGCGCACGCCTGACTTCGATCCCGGCCCGGCGGGCCCGGCTGTTCCCGCGCCCGGCTGGGACGATTTCGCGCCCGCCCCGCCGGCCGGGCTCGGCCGCCTCGTCGGCGTCCTGGCCCGGCCGGGCCGCCGGATGGCGGAGGCGCGGGCCCGGTTCGAGGCGGCCCAGGCCGACCACCAGCGCCGGGAATCCGAACGGCGCCAGGCGCTGGCCGCCGCCAAGGCCCGCTACGACCGGAAGGTCACCGAGGAGCGGGCGAAGGCGGTGGCGCGGAACGCGTACGTCACCCGCCGCCAGGCGGCGTTCGCGGCCGGTGACGCCGAGGCCGTGCAGTGGTTCGCCGGCTGCGTGCTGCGGGCGTCGAAGTACCCGGACGGCTTCCCGCGGGAGTACCAGGTGACCTACCGGCCGGAGCACCGGGACGTCGCGGTGGACTTCGAGCTCCCGCCGCGGCGCGTCGTGCCCGCGGCGCGCGCGTACCGCTACGTCAAGGCGCGGGACGTCATCGAGCCGGTGCCGCGCCCGGAGAACGAGATCGCGCAGTGCTATGAGCGGCTCGTCTCCGGCGTGGCGCTGCGCACGCTGCACGAGATCTTCAGCGCCACCCCGGCCGACATGGTGCGGGCCGTCTCGTTCACCGGCCGGGTCAGCACCGTCGACCGGGCCACCGGCCAGCCCCTGCGCCCCGAGCTGCTCAGCGTGTCGGCCGAACGGTCCGCATTCGACGACCTGGTCCTGGCCACGGTGGACCCGCCGGCCTGCCTCGCCCGCCTGAACGCCCTGGTCTCACCCGGCCCGTGAGCGCCCGGCCCGTGAGCGGGCGTCAGCCCTCGGTCTCACGTTCGGCGGCTTCCAGCGTGTCCATCAGCGCGCGCAGGGCGTCCAGGTAGCCGCGCGATTCGCGGAGCAGCGGCGCCAGGTGGCCGGCGTCGAACTCGCGGGCCATGCCGTCCCGCCAGTGCTCCGCGGCCTGGTCCCAGGCGTCGTCGAGCAGGCGGACCTGCTGGTCGCCGTCCCGGTCCGGCCGGCTGACCATGCTCGTCAGGCGCCGGGAGCCTGGACGCGGCGGGCGGCCTCCAGGCTCCTGACGATGGCCAGCAGGTGCTCTTCGGTGCGGGGCAGGTCGTTCTCCAGCAGGTCGGCGAACCGGCCCGCGGTGCCCTGGAACTCGCTGGCCTCGGCGTCGATCCGCTGCTGCCAGCGGCGGACCTGCTCCAGCCGTTCCCCGGCCTGTTCGGCCGCCCGGGCGTACCCCGAGCAGTCGGCCTGGCCGTCCCCGGCCGCCGGGCCGTCCGCCGCCGGGCCGTCCGCGGCGGCCTGGGCCGCCCGCTCCTGGCAGGCGGCCAGCTCGGCCTGGCACTGCGCCAGCTGGGCTCGCCAGCGGCTGGCCTTGGCCTCCAGCGACGCGCGGACCAGCCTGATCTCCTCCTCGCCCCGGCCGGCCACCTCCCGCTGGGCGTGCCGGTACCGGACCAGCGCCTCGCGCAGCCCCGTCAGGGCGTCGATGTCGGCGTGGACGCTACTCACCGCGGCCGGTCTCCTGACGGCCTACCCCCAGGCCCGCGCCGGCGCCCGTCTCCAGGTAGCCGCGCAGCCGCTCGATCAGGGCGGCGAGGTGTGCCTCGTGGCCCTCGGTCGCCGAAAGGTACTGCGTGATGCCCGGGGTGACCTCCTCGAGCGCCTCGCCGAACAGCCGGTACATGTCGTCCCGCCAGACCTCCCCGAGCTCGCGCCAGTAGCCCTGGATGGTCGCGAAATTCTCGGCCAGGTCGTGGTTGAACCGCATCAGGTGGGCCCGGAACTCGGCCAGCGCCTCGATATCGTTGATAACCCCAGCCATTGACGTTTCTCCTCCTGAAGTTTCCTGCCGGGCGTTTCCTGCCGGGTCAACCGCAGGTGCCGTCGAATTCGGCGGCCAGCTCGTCGAGGCTTATCGTGACGATATCCGGGTATTTCGCCACCCCGCCGGTGGCGATGTGCTCGACTCTGCTGCTGAACGGTATGTCGATACCCTGCTCCTTCATGACGGCGTGGATGGCCGAGGCCAGCGGCGGCAGGAAGCGGTTGACCTCCCTGTTCCGGTCGGGGTAGTCCTCGGGCACCCCGCGCAGCACCGCCCGCAGCGCACCGATGGCCGTCCTGATCGCGGCCGGCGGCATCGTGCTGCTGATGCCCTGCAGCTGTTCGCGATGGGCGTCCCAGACCGCCTTCCCCAGCTGCCTCCGCAGGTCCGCGGCGGCGCTTTCCTCACCGGCATCGGCGAGGAAGCTTGCCATCCGGCGCACGTCATCCCATTCGCCCCGGTCGATCAGCGGGCCGGCCAGGGCTACCGAGCACCCCACCAGCTTCGCCCAGAGCAGCCCGGCGTCGGCGTAGGCCTCCAGCAGCTGCGCCCGCCGGTCACCGCCGCTCTCATCCGGATCGGGCCGCCCGGCCGCGGGCGCGGGCCCGGCCAGGATGCGCACCCGCCCGGCGGCCTTCAGCAGTTCCCGGGTGAGCACGATCAGGTCCTCGCACTCGGCGGCCAGCTTGCCCGCCCGCTCCTGGTCCCCGGCCAGCAGGCTGTGGGCCACGATGGCCGGCCGGACGGCGTGCCGCAGGGAAAGATAGGGGGACGCGGCCGGATCGACGGCCCGTTCCAGCTCGCTCACGTCCGGAACCTTTCCTCGGCGAAGGCGTACAGGGAGGCGGTCGAGTACGGCTTGAACTTCTCCACCTGCTCGGCGGGCCACTCGGTGTCCCGGTACAGGGCGCGGTCGTCGTCCAGGCTGGCGGCGGCGGACACCCCAAGCAGGGCGTCGCTCTCCGCGGGCGACAGCATGCGCAGCACCGCGCGCAGGCCGAAGTAGCCGATGCCGGCCCGCCGCAGCGCCCGTTCGGCGGTGGCGTAGCCGTCGGTCCAGGCCACCACGTGGATGCCGGCGTCGGGTCCCTTGTCGGCCAGGCGCACCAGGCGCGCCGAGGTCTCGCTCGGCCGGCCGTAGTCGCCCTCGGCCAGCAGCTCGTGCCAGCGGTGCAGGCCGGCGATGAGGAAGAACCGCTCGGGCTGGGCGGACCCGCCGGACCCTCCGACCCCGTCGGAGCCGTCCAGCCGGGCGTCCAGGTCGGCGATGAGATCGTCCAGGGCCGGCCCGGCCGTCCGGCGGTCCGCGATCCGCACCTCGTGCGGCAGGTCCCGCGCCACGGCAAAGAATCCGTGATACGGCGAGGAGGGCCGGGTGAATTCGGCGATGGTGAACCGGACCCGGTCCGGCGAGCACTGGACCGCGGCGCTGAGCAGGGTCGCCAGCAGCAGGCCGTGGCCGTGTTCCTCGCCGCCCGCGATGAGCAGGTTGGACCGGACGTAGCGTTCGAACGTCGCCGTGGTGGCGGGCTTGATCTCGATCGCCTCGCCCAGCCAGGCCTGCACGGCGTTGCCCGGGCCGGCCGGCCCCGGGACGAAGTCCGCGGCGGCGTCGGGGTCGAAGCTGGCCGGCGGCGGGTATTCCCGCCCGGCCCCGAGCGCCCGGATGTCCGCGATCAGCCGCAGCCGCTCCCTGGTGGGCAGCATCGCGATCCGCATGACCGGGTTGGCGCCCTCGCCGCGGCGGTCGTTGTAAATGGCGTCCCCGGCCCGGATCAGCTTGGTGGCGGAGTCGTTGCCCTCGCCCAGGATGGCCTGGGACACGCTGGGCTGGGTGCAGCCCAGGGCGATCCGCAGCGCCATCTGCTCGTAGACGGGCCGCAGGTAGGCCGCGAGCGGCCCGCCCGGCGACTGGGTGGCCAGCAGCAGGTGCAGGCCGAACGCCGCGCCCCGCTTGGCGATGTCGGCCAGCAGCCGCCCGGCCTCCCGGGCCAGCCGGTCCTCCTCGCTGAACAGCACCTGGAACTCGTCCATGATCACCAGGGCGCGGGGCAGCACCTGCCCGGTGGCCAGCCGGTAGTCGGGCAGGTCGGTGACCTTGGCCTCGCGGCACAGCCGGGCCCGCCGGTCGATCTCGTCGTGGAAGCGGCGCAGCATGCTCAGCCCGAACTCGCGGTCGGTCCGGGAGGTGATCGCGCGGGCGTGCGGCAGCCGTTCGGTCAGGTAGGCGTCGAACTCGACCTCCTTGAAGTCGAGCAGGTAGAGCTCGAGCTCCTCCGGCGGGTACCGCAGCGCGAGCTGGCTGATCAGCACGTGCAGCAGGTTGGTCTTGCCCATCCGGACGTCCCCGCCGACCAGGCCGTGGTGCACGCCGCGGACCCCCATCACGAAGTGCTGCGGCTCGCCCTTGCTGTCCACGCCGATCTGCACGTCCAGGCCCTCGGTGGTGACCCCGGACCAGCGCCGGGCGATGGCGATCCGGCCGAACGGAAGGTCCCGTGAGGCGGACCCGGCCGCCGCGCCGACGGCATCCAGCCACGGGTTGGCCCGGGCCGCCGCGGGCATCTGGTCCGGCTCGATCACGCCGCCGCCGAAGTCCGGGTCGTCCCAGCTGAGCTCCCCGCCGGGGGCCAGGCTCAGGGTCGTGCCCCGCGCGGTCAGCGCGGCCTGCTCGAAGTCACGGGGCATCGGCAGCCCGGGATCCAGCGTGGCGACGATGTACAGGCCGCTCCGGGGCCCGTTGCGGGCCAGCCGGCCCAGCAGCTCGGCCGCCCGGTCGGTGACACCCGCCGGGAAGCCGGTCAGGACCAGGACGTGGTAGGGCACCGTGGCCCCCGTGGTGGCCGCGTTGTAGGCCTCCACCGAGTCGTAGACGTTGGTCAGCCGGGTCTGGGTGACCTCCACGACATGGTCGGTCAGCGTGGTGAGCAGGGCCTCGGTCTCGGCCGGCCCGGCCGCCACCCGGGTGCCCACCCGCATCTGCGCGGGCAGCCGCAGGAACGCGCTCAGGTGCCGGCCCTGCCCCACCGTGTCGGCGAGCGCGAACCGCACCGTGCCCGGCCTGGTCGCGGTGGCCAGCCGCAGGGTGAGCGCCTGCAGCAGCGACCGGGCCCCGTCGGCGAACCCGCGCTCGCTGATCAGCAGGTGGCCGTGCCCGGCGAACCGCGCCACGGCCGGCAGGGGCGGCAGGCCGTCGCCCATCCGCAGCACCCCGATCCGCAGGCCGTCCGGCGGCGGCGCCTGCGGGTCGGGCCGGTAGGCCGCCCAGGCCGGGGCGCCGAAGCCGTCCAGCGCCCACGGATGCGCGGCGGTCAGCGCCGTCGCGGTGCCGAACAGGCTCCCGGCAGCCTGGCCGTCCAGGTAATGCCGCTGCCGGGCCCGTGCCACCGCGGCCGATTCGGCTAGGCGAAAGTAGGTGTCGTGGATCTCGCGCTCGATCGCCTCGACCGGCATATTCACCTCTGTAATCAGCCCGCTACCCCCATGGTCAGCCTGTCGCCCGAGATCGGCAACCCTAGCGAACCGCGCGACCGCGGCGGCGGTCAGGTCAGCCGCCGCTCGGCGGCCCACCGGCTCAGCTGGTGCCGGGTGGAAAGCTGCAGCTTGCGCAGCACCGACGAGACGTGGCTCTCTACCGTCTTGACCGAGATGTACAGCTCGCGGGCGATCTCCTTGTAGGTGTAGCCCTGGGCGATCAGCCGCAGCACTTCCCGTTCCCGGGTGGTCAGCTGATCGAGCTCGGGGTCGATCGACGGCTTCTCCACCCCGGGCGGCGCCGCGGCGAACGCGTCCAGGACGAATCCGGCCAGCCGGTGCGAGAACACCGCGTCGCCCGCGGCGACCCGGCGGACCGCGTCGGCCAGTTCGGTGGTGGAGATCGTCTTCGTCACGTAGCCCCGGGCGCCCGCCCGGATCACCGCGATCACGTCCTCGGGGGCATCCGAGGCGGACAGCGCGAGGAAACGCACCTCCGGGTGCTCCGCCTTGATCGCCTGCACCACGACCTGCCCGCCGCCGCCGGGCAGGTGCACGTCGAGGAGCACCACGTCCGGTAGCAGCTCGGTGATCAGCTCGATGGCCGGCTGCACGTCGTCCGCCTCGCCGACCACCTCGACCTGCTTGCCGAGCTCGGCGCGGACGCCGGACCGGAACAGGCCGTGGTCGTCGACCAGGACCACCCGCGGCGTGCTCATGTCCGGCTCGGCGTGCTCGGCCGCCCCTGCGCCGTGCGCGGCATCTTCAGCGCCACCTTGGTGCCCTCGCCCGGGGCGGTGGTCACGGTGGCCGTGCCGCCGCGCCGGCTCATCCGGCCGTGCACCGATTCGGCCAGCCCCTTGCGGTCCGACGGGACCGCCTCCGGGTCGAAGCCCTGCCCCCGGTCCCGCACCACGATCGACACCTCGCCGGCCTCGACCTCCGCGAACAGCGATATGACGCTGGCGCCGGACCACTTCGCCGCGTTGACCGTCGCCTCCCGCGCCGCCGCGAGCAGCGCGTTCAGGCTGTCGTCGAGGTCGCAGTCGCCCACGGTGACCGCCTCCACCGGGACTCCGTACTTGGTCTCGACGTCCTGCTGGATGTGCCGCACCCCGGCCGCGACGGTGAGCTCGGCGTCCTCCTCGTTCGGTTCCCGGCCCTCGAACAGCCAGGAGCGCAGCTCGCGTTCCTGCAGCCGGGCCAGCTGGACGACCTTCTGCGGGTCGTCCGCGCGCCGCTGGATCAGCGCGAGCGTCTGCAGCACCGAGTCGTGCACCCGGGCCGCGATGTCGGCCCGCTCCTCCGCGCGCACCCGGGCCTGGCGCTCCAGCACCAGGTCGCGGGCGATCCGCAGCCACCACGGGCCGAGGAACAGCACGATGGCCGCGATCACCAGCACCACCCCGCCGAGCGGGCGCAGCAGCGCCACGCTCATGTGCGCCGAGAACAGCCAGCCCACCCCGCCGATGAGCAGCACGCTGGCCAGCACCAGGCGAAGCGCGGACCACCTGCCGCCGGTCCCGGGGCCCGCGGCCGTCTCCAGCGGCTCGATCAGGTGCCGCAGCGTCTCCTGCTCCTCCGGCGGGGCGTTCCGCCAGATCAGCACCAGCCCGGTCACGCTGAACACCTGCGGCCAGGCCCAGCCGACGAACCAGCCGCCGTTGAACGCGGTGAGCGCCAGCAGCACCAGGGTGAGCAGCGACGCCAGGCCGATGGCGAGCCGGATGCCCCGGGCGTCGGACCGGGCCCGGCTGCCGATGCTGCCGTCCGCGCCGGCCGCGGGCAGCAGCAGCCAGCCCGCCACGTAGACCGGCACGAACCATCCGCCGGAGATCAAGGCGGCCAGCACGAACACGATCCGGACGGCCGTGGCGCTGAAGCCCCGCCACGCGGCCACGCCCGCGGCCACGCCGCCGCCCAGCCGGTCGGCCGGGTCACGGCGCAGCGGGCCGCCGCTGCGCGGCCGCCGCCGCAGCCAGAACGGGCCGCGGTGCCGGAACGGGCCGCGGGGCCAGTGGCCACCGCGCCACTGGTGGCGGGGCCACTGGTCGCCGTGCCAGTGCTCAGGATGCTCCACGGTTCCATCATCGCCCAGTCGTGCCGGGACGGCTATCCGGGACATCCCCGATGCCACCCTGATGCCCCCAGGGGCGGGTCAGGGGGATATCGGGGTTCCTCACCGATGCGCTGACCTGGCCCGCGGAGTCAATCTAGAGGCATGAACACGAACACCATGAACCCAGAAGCACCCACCACCGAGCCGACCGACAGCCGTCCCCGGCCGCCGTTCGGATACGACCCGGAGCGCCCGGCTCTCCGCCGGCCCTTCCAGGACCGGATGCTGGCGGGCGTCGCCGCGGGCCTGGCCCGCTACTTCGGCATCGACGTGATGATCGTCCGGATCGCCTTCGTGGTCCTGACCGTCGTCGGCGGCGCGGGCATCCCGCTCTACCTGGCCGGCCTGCTGCTGATCCCCGATGAGGGCAGCGACCAGTCCATCGCCGGCGCCATCATCGAGTCCCTGCAGAACCGCAACCGCTAACCGCGCCTCACCAGCGCCGCATCTCACTAACGCCACAGCTAAGCTAACGGAGCGTCATCATGCCTTCGCCTTACAACCAGCCCTGGACCCGCGGTTTCTCCCCGTGGTTCACCGGCCCCTCTTCCGACCAGCACATGAGGGTTTCCGACGCCGAGCGGCAGGCGGTCACCGACCGCCTGGCCGAGCACTTCAGCTCCGGCCGCCTGGACCAGGCCGAATTCGACGAGCGCGTCGGGCGGGCCATGAGCGCCAAGACCCGCGCCGACCTGAGCGGCCTGTTTGACGACCTGCCGGAAACGGGTCTGCCGGAAACAGGGGCTCCGGCAGCCACCGACCGGCTGCGGCGCCGGCACCGCCACCCGGTCCTGCTCGTCGCGCTGGTCGTCCTGATCGCCCTGGCGGCCGGCCACCTGGTCTTCCCGTTGCTGTGGATCGGCTTCCTGGTGGCGATCCTGCTGGTCGCGACGGGGACCATCGGCCGCTCCCGGTCCAGCCAGCACCGCTAGCACCAGCCATGCGGGGGATAAGCGCCGGGCGAGCCTCTCCGGGCTAGCCCGGCTGCCCGTCTGGCCGGGGATGCGCCAGGCTCGGCGGGGGCGGGATCGCCGAGCAGGACGGCAGCGTGGTCGCCGGCGGCGGCGGGATCGCCGAGCAGGACGGCAGCGCGGTCGCCGGCGGCGGCGGGATCGCCGAGCAGGACGGCAGCGCGGTCGCCGGCGGCGGCGGGACGACCGACCGGGCGGAAAGCGCCGTCCTGGGCGGCGGCGGGATCGCCGAGCAGGACGGCAGCGCCGTGGCCGGCGGCGGCGGGATCGCCGAGCAGGACGGCAGCGCCGTGGCCGGCGGCGGCGGGATCGCCGAGCAGGACAGCGCCGTGCTCGGCGGCGGCGGGATGAATGATCCCGAACGGGCCGGGCTCAGCGCCCCGGCAGGCCCGCAGCGCCCGCCCGGGAGGGACGTCAGCTCGTCCTCGAGCCCCAGGTCGAGGTCCAGGTCAGGGTATTCGCGGCGCTGGCCGGCCGCCTCCGCGTCGAACCCAGCCGACCACGCCGCGCTCGCACCGAACTCCATACAGCTCATAGTGCGCCGGGTATCGCCCCGCCTCAAGACCCCAGCGCCGTCAGATGTCCTCGGCCAGCTCCGAGGTCCACACCACGACGCGGGTGCGGTCGCCGCGGAACAGGTCCCGGGCGAACTCCAGCGGCTCGCCGGACCGGGCGTAAGCGGTCCGCTCGACCCGCATCAGCGGCGCGCCCTCGGCGACGTCAAGCGCCTCGGCTTCGCGCACCCCGGCGGTCACCGGCTCCAGGCTCTCCCTGGCCCGGTGCGGCCGCAGCCCGTACCTGACCTCGAGCAGCTCGTAGAGCGAGCCGTCCAGCCGGAATCCCAGCATGCCGGGGAACCGGGCGGCCGGGAACAGCGAGTGCTCCAGGGCGATCGGCCGCCCGTCAGCCAGCCGGATCCGCCGCACCTCGTATACCGGGTCGTCCTCGCCGGTCCGCAGCGCGGCGCCGGCGGCCGGCCCGGCCCGGCACTCGCGCGCGGACAGCACCCGGGCTCCGGCCACCATCCCGTGCCGGCGCAGCTGCTCGGAGAACCCGGCCAGGGTGGTGAGATCCTGCTCCAGCTTGGGCGCGGCGACGAAGGTGCCGCCGCGCCGTCCCACCGTCCTGGTGACCAGGCCGCGCCGGGCCAGCTCGGCCAGCGCGTGCCGCAGCGTCATCCGACTGACCCCGAACCACGCGGCCAGGTCCTGCTCGGTCGGCAGCCGGTCGCCTGGCACCAGCGCGCCGGCCGCGATCTGCCCGGCCAGCCAGTCCTCGATCTGCCTGGGCACCGTGGTGCCCGGCTCGCGCACGATCCGCGGCGGCTGCCGCGAACCGGTCCGCGGTACGATCACGCGGCCGGTCACCCGTCCGGGCCCGCGGCCGGTCATGCAGGCGGCGCGGCCCCGGTCCCGGCCAGCGGCGCGTCGTCCTCGGACGGCGTCGTCACCGGCGCGAAGGCCTTGGTCCGCCCGACCAGCAGGTAGTAGATGGCCCCGACGATCACGATGAAGACCACCACGAGCCACAGGATCGGGATCCCGTTCAGGAAGCCCAGGGTGAGCAGCCCGTTGGTCTGCTCGGGCTTGGGGTTGCTGGCCGCCCGCGGCCAGGCGAAGTTGACCAGCATGGCCCCGCCGTAGAGCAGCGCGACGACGTTGACGAGCACGCCCCACCGGCCCAGCCGGAACGGCGCCCTGGTCTTCGGCCAGCCGCGGGCGCGGGCCCGCATGATCACGATGTTGCCCAGGAAGTAGCTCAGGTAGATCATGCCGGTCGCGGCGATCGCGATGATCCCGGCGCCGGAGTACTGGATGAACGGGATCGCGGCGACCAGCGCGACCACGATGCAGCTGCCCACCGGGGTGTGCAGCCTGGGCGAGACCTTGGCCAGGAATCCCGAGGCCGGCAGCTGGTTGTCGCGCGCCATGCCGAAGCACAGCCGGATCGTCGCGGCCAGGATCGACAGGCAGCAGACGAAGATCGCGGCGGAGACCACGAGCAGGTAGACCGTGGCGAAGCCGGAGGAGAAGTTGGCCTCGATGATGGCCGCGGGACCGAAGGCGCCCTTCACCGCGGTGCCCATGTTCGGGATCGCCACCAGCGTGCCGAGCAGGAACACGCCGCCGATGACGAACGCGCCGATCACCGAGAACAGCACGGCCTTGGGTGCCGCCCGGCGCGGGTCCCTGGTCTCCTCGGCCAGCGTCGAGGCGGTGTCGAAGCCGTAGATCACGAACAGGCTCATGAACATCGCGGCCAGGAACGAGTTCGGCCCGACGTGGAAGCCCGCGCTGTTGGTCACCACGTGGAAACCCTGGTGGTTGTGGAAGGCCATCAGCACCAGCGCGAACACGAACATGCCGAGGATCTCGAAGAGCACGCCGGTGTTGTTGATGATCGAGACCAGCTTGACCCCGTAGATGTTCAGCACGGTGATGACGGCCAGCGTGATGAGCGCGACGACCAGCTGGGTGTTCAGGCTGCCCGCGTTCAGCGAGTGCCAGCCGAGCCCGTTCAGCGCGGGGATCAGCGCCAGCGGCAGCGTCGCCACCACCGCGGTGACGGTCAGGATCCCGGCGAACAGGTAGATCCAGCCGGTGAACCAGGAGTAGCTCCTGCTGGCCAGGTACTTCGTCCACTGGAAGACCGAGCCGGCCACCGGGTAGTGGCTGGATACCTCGGCGAAGTTCAGCGCCACGATGAACTGGCCGAGCGCCACCACCGGCCAGGTCCAGATGAACACCCCGCCGAGCGTGGTCAGGCCCAGGGCGAACAGGGTGAAGATGCCGGTCGACGGCGAGATGTAGCTGAACGCCACGGCGAACGAGCTGAACAGCCCGAGCGAGCGCTTGAGCTCCTGGGAGTAGCCGAAGCGGGCGAGATCGGCGGCGTCCCGTTCCTGCCCGCCGGGAATCTGAGTGCTCATGTCAGAGGCCTCCGCTTCCTGCCGATGGGACCCCGTGAGGCGAAGCGTACGAGTTCGCCCGCCAAACTGTCTAGACCCTTTCTGGGCTGGTGGCCTACGGTGAGCGTTAGGGTCTAGACCTCAACTGCGCAGGAGGGATTCCCGCGGAACTCGACGCCCTGTTCGACCAGACGAAAAGCCTGGCCGCGAAGCCGCGCACGGTCAGCGAGCTGCCCGGCGGCCTGACCAACCGCAACTACAAGGTGACCACGCCGGCCGGCGTCTTCGTCGCCCGGATCTCCATCGGCGGCAGCGAGCTGCTGGCGATCGACCGCGACTGCGAGTACCGCAACTCGGTGACCGCGGCCGCGGCCGGGGCCGGGCCGCCGGTGCTCGAGTACCGCCCCCAGGACCGCCTGCTGGTCATCGGCTACCTCGAGGGCCGGACCCTGGAGGCGCGGGACGTGGCCGCGCCAGGCAACCTGAGCCGCATCGCCGCGGCGTGCCGCCGCCTGCACGCGGGCGGGCGGTTCGGCAACGACTTCGACATGTTCGACATCCAGCGGCGCTACCTGTCGGTGGCCCGGTCCCGCGGCTTCACGATCCCGGCCGGATACGAGGACCTGGAGCCGCAGTGCCGCGCCGCCGAGAAGGCGCTGGCGGTCCGCGCCGAGGGTCCCGTGTCCGAGGGCCCAGCCTTCGAGGGCCCAGCCTTCGAGGGCACGGTGCCCTGCCACAATGACCTGCTGCCCGCGAACCTCATCGACGACGGCGACCGGATCTGGCTGATCGACTACGAGCTGTCCGGCAACAATGACGCCTGCTTCGAGCTCGGCAACATCGCGGCCGAGGCGCACCTGTCGCCAGAGGCCCTGGCCGAGCTGGTCACGGCCTACTACCAAAGGCCGCGGCGCAGCAAGATCGCCCGGGCCTGGCTACTCGGCGGGCTGGTCGGCATGTACGGGTGGGCGCTGTGGGGCGCGATCCAGCACGGCGCGAGCCCGATCGACTACGACTTCTGGTCCTGGGCGATGGAACGCTTCGAGGGCGCGGCCCGCGGCTTCACCGCCGATGACTTCACCGACCTGCTCGAAGCCGTCCAGCTAGCTGACTGAGCCAGCGAGATGACGGACACGAAGGGTCTCCCCGGCGCCATCGCCAGCCCAGCCCTCCCCCCCAGGGCCCGGGTCGTCATCATCGGCGGCGGCGTGATCGGCGCCAGCGTCGCCTACCACCTGGCCCAGCTGGGCTGGACCGACGCGCTGCTGCTCGAGCAGGGGCAGCTGTCCTGCGGCACCACCTGGCACGCGGCCGGCCTGGTCGGCCAGCTGCGCGCCTCGGAGAACGGCACCCGGCTGGTGCAGTACTCCTGCGAGCTGTACGAGCGCCTCGAAAAAGAGACCGGCCTGGGCACCGGCTTCCGGCGCTGCGGCGGCGTCACCGTCGCCAGGACCGCGGACCGGATGACCCAGCTGTGCCGGACGGCCGCCGCCGCCGAGGCCTACCAGCTGGAGTGCGAGCTGATCAGCCCGCGGCGGGCCCGCGAGCTCTACCCGGTCATGGCCGTCGACGACCTCGCCGGGGCGATCTGGCTGCCCGGCGACGGCCGGGCCAACCCGACCGACCTGACCGCCGCGCTGGCCCGCGGCGCCCGCGGCCGGGGCGTCACGATCAGGGAGCGGACCCGCGTCACCGGCATCCTCACCAGGAACGGCGCCGTCACGGGCGTCCGCACCGAGCAGGGCGACGTCGAGGCCGAGGTGGTGGTCAACTGCGCCGGCCAGTGGGCCAAGGCGGTCGGCGCGCTGGCCGGGGTGACCGTCCCGCTGCACTCGGCCGAGCACTTCTACGTGGTCACCGAGCAGGTCGACGGGGTGCACCGCGACCTGCCGATCCTGCGCGACCCGGACGGCTATACCTACGTCAAGGAGGAGGTCGGCGGCCTGGTGGTCGGCGGCTTCGAGCCCGACGCCAAGCCCTGGGTCGCCCCCGACGCGCTGCCCTACCCGTTCGAGTTCCAGCTGCTCGACGAGGACTGGGACCATTTCGCGATCCTCATGGACAGCGCGATACAACGCATCCCGGTGCTCGCCGAGACCGGGATCAAGATGTTCTACAACGGCCCGGAGAGCTTCACCCCGGACAACCAGTTCATCCTGGGCGAGGCGCCCGAGCTGCGGAACTTCTTCGTCGGCGCCGGCTTCAACTCGGTCGGCATCGCGTCGGCGGGCGGCGCCGGGCGGGCGCTCGCCGAGTGGATCACCGCGGGCGAGCCGGGCCTGGACCTGTCCGCGGTCGACATCCGCCGCTTCGCCGCCTTCAACGGCAACAACCAGTGGCTGCACGACCGGGTCAGCGAGGTCCTCGGCCTGCACTACGCCGTGCCGTGGCCGAACCGCGAGCTGGCCTCCGCCCGGCCGTTCCGCAGATCCCCGGCGTATCACCTGCTCAAGCAGGCCAACGCGGGCTTCGGCAGCAAGATGGGCTGGGAGCGGGCCAACTTCTTCGCCCCGCCCGGCCAGCGCCCGGACATCGAGTACGGCTGGGGCCGGCAGAACTGGCAGCCCTGGTCCTCCGCCGAGCAGCGCGCCGCCCGCACCGCGGTCGCCCTGTTCGACCAGACCAGCTTCTCCAAGTACCTGGTGACCGGCCGCGACGCCGAACAGGCGCTGCAGTGGCTGTGCACCGCCGACGTCGCGGTCGCCCCCGGCCGGACCGTCTACACCGGGATGCTCAACGCGCACGGCACCTACGAGGCCGACGTCACCGTCACTCGCCTCTCTGCCACCGAATTCCTGCTGGTCAGCAGCGCGGCGTCAACCGAACGCGACAAGGACCACATCACCAGGCGGATGCCCGCGGGCCTGCACGCGTCGCTGGTCGACGTCACCTCGCAGTATGCCGTCTACGGGGTCATGGGCCCCCGCTCGCGCGACCTGCTGTCCAGGCTCTCCCGGACTGACCTGGGCGATGAGGCCTTCCCGTTCGGCTCAAGCCGCGAGATCGACCTCGGCTACGCCACGGTCCGCGCCACCCGGATCACCTACGTCGGGGAGCTCGGCTGGGAGCTGTACGTCCCGGCCGAGTTCGCCGTCGGCGCCTACGAGGACCTGGTCGCGGCGGGCGCCGGGCTCGGCCTGGTCAACGCCGGCTACTACGCGATCGAGTCGCTCCGGCTGGAGAAGGCCTACCGGGCCTTCGGCCGCGAGCTGACCCCGGACTACACCCCGGTCGAGGCCGGCCTGCTGTTCGCCTGCAAGCTCAGGACGGACATCGGCTTCCTCGGCCGGGAGGCGGTCGAGCAGGCCCGCGCCGCCGGCCCGCGGCGCAAGCTGGTCTCGCTCGTGCTGGCCGACCCCGCCGCCATGATCTGGGGCGGCGAGCTGGTGCTCAGGGACGGCGTCGCCGTGGGCCAGGTGACCTCGGGCGCCTGGGGCGAGACCCTCGGCGGCTGCGTCGCCCTGGCCTACATCCGCCACCCCGCCGGCGGCGTGCTCACCCCCGACCTGGTCCGCGCCGGGGAGTACCAGGTGAACACCGGCGGCCAGCTCCACCCCGCCACCGTCCACCTCCGCCCCCCGTTCGACCCGGCCGGCGACCGCACCAAGGGCCGCTATTTATCCCGAACGGACCGGCCTCGTGCCCGCCCGCCAGCACCAGCATTTCCCGGCGCCCGAACGGCCCGGCCTCGTGCCCGCCCGCCAGCACCAGCATTTCCCGGCGCCCTGATGCCATGGCGATTTGTCTGCAGTTTCGGGTGCTATAACCCCCGAAACTGCAGACAAAAGCCCGGCCAGGTGCAGTGGTCGGTAGTATCTGGCCCAACCTGGGATCCGCGACGGGCACCTCGGCCGGCAGGCCCCTCCCCGGCGGACCACGGATGGCCGGCGGCGGCGAAAGACGCGATATAGCGAAGCGGAAGAGCAGCTGCGGGTGAGGTGAGTGAGTTGCATAGGGAAAGCCGGGAATCTTGGCTATTTTAGCGACGGATATCGATCTGGCTTTGCCATTTTCGTGCCTGACTTGCCCGGCATCATCCGTTAATGTCCGGCACACGCGAATGACGGGTGTTAATCGCGTCGTCAACCGCCAGGAGACTGCCCGGCGCTATCGGGGACCAATGGCCTGGTTTCCCGGGACTAACGTGCATGTCCGGTCGTCTGCCGCGGCTAAACGCTAACAGCAGGCTTCTCAAAAAAGCCGGGGGGTTGCGTCATGAATGATCACTATGAGCCATTTGACATGACCCGGTTGATGCGGGCTGTCGACCTGGCGCCGTCGATCCTCAATACCAGGCCCTGGAAGTTCGAAAAGGTCGCCGCTGATCGCATCGAACTGCGTCCCGACTGGGAGCGGCATCTCAGGATTATCGATCCGCTGCACCGCGAGCTATTGATCAGCTGCGGAGCTGCGCTGTTCAACCTGCGCCTGGCCATCCGGGTGACCGGGCACGATCCGGTGGTCTGGCTGTTCCCCGACGAGCAGGCCACGGGACGGGAGTGCCCGGACCACGGACGCAATTGCGCGGTCGGCGACCCGCTGGCGTCGGTCGAGATCGTCACCCGCAGGACCCATCCGGTGACCGTCACAGAACAGCGCCTCTACGAGGAAATCCCGCACCGGCATACGGTCCGCGAGCCGTTCGGCCACCGCATGTCGATGAACGTGCAGGCCGAGCTCGAACAGGCGGCCCGGAAGGAGGGAGCCCGGGCCAGGCTCCTGCACAGGAGAGAGACCAGGCGCCTGCTCCGCGAGGCCGCCCAGGTCGATCAGGAGCTCAAGCTCAACCCGGCCTATCTGGACGAGTTGAGACAGTGGACCGGCAGCAATGCCACGCCCGAGCGTGGCGTGCCCACCGACAGATTCGGGCCCGAGCCAGCGTCTCGGCGCTATCCTCCGGTCCGGGATTTGAGCCCGGCGTGGCCGGGCACGCGGCTGGGGAAGAGGAAGTTCGAGCGACCCCAGTTGATCGCGCTGGAAACGGAGTCCGACACGCCGTCAGACTGGCTGCGCGCCGGCCAGGCCCTGCAGCGGCTTCTGCTGACAGCGACGTACTACCGCCTGCAGACCTCCTTCCTGACCCAGGAACTCGAAGAGGAAGACCGGACGATGCCCTCGTCCCAGGCGGCCAGGGCGGCGTGGCGGTGGCGCGAGTCGGCACAGATGGTCATCCGGATAGGCGGGAGATAGGAGTTCGCGCGGGTCGGGACTGTTCATCGAACGCTCACTTAGGCTGTATCGCAGGGAGGTGACCATGCGCCCGGTCGGCATCTTGCGCCTCGCCCTGGCCGTCACCGCCGCCGCGGCCCTCGCCGCGTGTTCCGGGACGGCTCCTCCGCACCACGCGAGCGCACCCGCACCCACCTACTACCTCGCCCTGGGCGACTCCCTCGCCCAGGGCGTGCAGCCGAACGCGTCCGGCACCAGCGTGGAGACCAGGGCCGGCTACCCCGACCAGGTCTACGCGGCGCTGCGCCCTAGCCATCCCGCGCTCCACCTGGTCAAGCTGGGCTGCCCGGGCGAGACCACCAGCACGATGATCAGCGGCGGCCTCTGCCGCTACCCCGGCGGGTCGCAGCTCAAGGCCGCGGAATCCGTCCTGCGCGCGCACCGCGGCCGGGTGCTCCTGGTGACCATCGACATCGGCGCCAACGACCCGGAGGCCTGTGCTGGCCAGCAGGGGGGCGGCCGGCCGGGCCTCAGCCAGCTCGCCGCGTGCGCGGTGAAGGGCATCCCGGCGGCCGTCACCCGCCTGACCACGATCATGGCCCGGCTGACGGCGGCCGCCGGGCCGGGCGTCCGCATCGTCGGGATGAACTACTACCTGCCGGCGCTGGCCGAGTGGCGCCAGGGCCTGTCCGGTCACCTGGTCGCCTGGGCCGCGGAGCGGCTGGCCGCCACGTACAACAACCTGCTGGGCCGCGTCTACACCCATTACGGCGCCCGGGTCGCGAACGTGTTCGGCGCCTTCGAGACCGCCGACTTCACCGTGCCGGGAGCGCAGGGCTCGACACCGCGCAACGTCGCCCTGCTCTGCCAGTGGACCTGGGAGTGCGCCGCCCCGCCCCGCGGCCCCAACCAGCACGCCAACCAGGCCGGGTACCGCGTCATCGCCCGCACGTTCCTGCAAGCTGCTGGCCTTCACTGACCTCCCCGCCCGCGGCGCCGTGCCGGGACGGCCACCAGTTCCACCGGCCAAGCAGCGCGACCGTCGACGGCACTAGCAGCGTGCGCACTCCGATGGCGTCCATCAGGATGCCGAGCGCCAGCGAGGCCAGGATGTCCCGGAACACGCCGCCGCCCGGCTGTCCCGCCTCCACCAGCGCGAACACGCCGAACGTGCCCGCCAGCACCAGCCCGGCCGAGGTGACCGTCGAACCCGTGCGCTCCAGCGCCCGGGTCACCGCCTGGCGCAGCGGAACGCGGGCGGCCTCTTCCCTGATCCGCGTCATGACCAGGATGTTGTAGTCCTCGCCGAGGGCCAGCAGGAACAGGAACATCAGGAACGGGATGAAGTACGGCAGCCCGCCGCTGCCGGCCGCGTCCTGGAACAGCAGCACCGACAGGCCGAACGCGGCCAGGTACGACAGCGCCACCGAGGCGATGAGGTAGACCGGCGCGACCAGGCTCCGCATGACCAGCGCGAGCAGGATCGCGATGACGATGATCGCGACCGGGAAGATGCGCAGCAGGTCATGGTCGGAGACCCGGCTGATGTCGTAGGTGGCGGGCGCCTGGCCGGTGACGCCGTAGGCCGTGGCGCCGGAGGCGCGGGCCACGGCCGCGACGGCGGCGCGGATGGCCGGCACCTGGCCGAGCGCGGCGTTCGAGCCCGGGTCGCCGGCGGCCAGGCTGACGTCGAACCGGACGGTCCGCCCGTCCGGGCTGACGAACTGGCTCTCCGCGTTGACGTCGAGCGGGCCGGCCACGCTGGAGAACTGCGGCACCGCCGCGAGCCGCCGTTCGGCCGACGCGAGCAGCGCAGGATCATTCCACACCGGCGCGCCGAAGCGCAGCAGCACGTCGGTCGGGTTGCTGCTGGCCGCCGGGAAGTGCGCCGCGAGCAGCGCGTTGCCCGCGGCCGAGTCCGAACCCGCGGGCGCGCCCGGGCCGCTGCCGAAGCCGGCCGGCGTGTAGCCGATCGCGGCCGCGGCCAGCGCGCCGAAGCCGGCCAGGCCCAGGGCTAGCGTCGCGGCCGGGTGCGCCACGACGCGGCCGGCCGTCCGCCCCCACCAGCCCGGGCGCCCGGTGCCCCGGGCCGTGCGCGCGGGCCAGAACGCGGCCCGGCCGAAGATGGCCAGCAGGGCCGGCAGCAGGGTGAGGCCGGCCAGCAGCATGAGCGCGATGGCGATGGCCAGCGGCGCGCCGAGGCTGGAGTACAGGCCGAAGGTGGCCAGCAGCAGCGTGAGCAGCGCGGCGATGACCGTCCCGGCGGAGAAGGTGATCGACTCGCCGACCCGGGCCAGCGCCTCGGTGACCGCGTCGTGCGGAGCCAGGCCGGCCCGGAGCTCCTCCCTGACCCGGAAGACGAGGAACAGCCCGTAGTCCGTGCCCGCGCCGAGAGCCAGCACGAGCAGCAGGATCTGGGTGAGCGAGGACACCCGCAGGCCGGCCTTGCTGGCCTCGGCGATCACCGGCCCGGCGAGCTGGGTGACGAGCACCGCGGGGGCGAGGGTCAGCACCGGCGCCAGCAGGGCGCGGAAGACCACGAGCAGCAGCACCAGGATGAACACGATGGACAGGTCCTCGCCCAGGTTGCCCGCGTGCCCGGAGCTCTGGCTGGCGTCGGCCTGGGCGGCCAGCGGGCCGGCCAGGTGGGCGTGCAGGTCACCGGGCAGGGCGCTGGCCGCGATGGCGTGCCGCAGGCCGGTCACCAGCTGCTGCGCGGGCCCCGGGGCGTCCAGGTTGACGGCGGCGAGGACCTCAAGCTGCACCGCGTGGGCGTCCCGGCTGGTGCCGAGGTCCTTGACCTGCTGCACGCCGGTCACCCGGGCCAGGCCGGCCGCCAGCCGGCCGACGGCCCCCAGGTCCGCGGCGCCGAGCCCAGTGCCGCCGAGCCCAGTGCCGCCGCGGGCGACGACCACGGGGACCGGGGTCTGCGCCGCCCCCTGGAACGGAGCGGCCAGCCGGGCAGCCTGCACGCTGGGGCTGCCGCCCGGCAGGAAGCTCGCGTCGCTGGCGCCGGCCACGCTGGCCAGCGACGGGAAGAAATGCTGGGCCAGGACGGCCGCGGCGATCCAGGCCACGACGACGGCCCAGCGGAAGCGGACGGCGAACCGGCCGATGGCAGCGAAGAATCTCGACACGTGGATCTCCCCGTTGATCAGGCGGCACTCAGGACGTGCCGGCGGCAGTGGGCGCGGACGGCGTTTCCCCGGCGCGCGCCGGGGTGGAGCTCAGGCCGACGACCTCGTGCCCGCGCAGTGCCTCCAGGAACGGCTGGAAGCTGCCGCAGACCAGGCAGCGCAGAGTGGAACCGTCAGCCTCGACCCCGCTGACCCCGGACGCGCAGGCGACCTGCCGGGCCGGGGCGGGGCCGGTGAAGCTGACCTCCACGCGCCGTACCGGCAGTTCCTCAGCCATGCTCGTCACGCTAGGAGCGCGCCCACCACGCCCACATCGGCGGAATTACCGATCCGGTACCGAACCAGCCGGAGACCGCCATCGTTACCCGGGTATGGCGAGGCCTTCCCGGCGCCCGGGCAACCTTCCCGCCGAGGCGGCCAGCTTCGTCGGCCGCCGCCGCGAGCTGGCCGAAATCAGGAAGAAGCTCGCCGAGGCCCGCCTGATCAGCCTGGTCGGGCCGGGCGGGGTGGGCAAGACCCGGCTGGCCGTCCGGGCGGCCACCGACCTCGGGCGCGGCTTCCGCGACGGCGCCTGGCTGGTCGAGCTGGCCGAGGTGGCGGACCCGGCCCTGGTCGGCCCCGCGATCGTGGCCGCCCTGGACCTGCGGGACCAGGCCGCGGCCGGGACCCTGGCCCTGCTCCGTGACTACCTGGGGGACAAGGAGCTGCTCCTGGTCGCGGACAACTGCGAGCACCTGCTCGGCGCGGCCGGGCAGGTCGTGACCGAGCTTATGAAGGCGGCGCCGGGCCTGCGGGTGATCGCCACCAGCCGCGAGCCGCTCACCGTGCCCGGCGAGCACGTGGTCCCGGTGCCCCCCCTGGAGCTGCCCGCGCCCGACGAGGCCGAACCCCTCGACCGGCTCCGGCAGAACGAGGCGGTCATGCTGTTCACCGAGCGGGCGGCGGCGGCCTCCGGCACGTTCGAGCTGACCGCCGCCAACCAGGCGGCCGTGGTCGGCCTGTGCCGTCGGCTCGACGGCCTGCCGCTGGCCATCGAGCTCGCCGCGGTCCGGACGCGGGTCCTGTCCGCCGAACAGATCCTCGGCCGGCTGGCCGACCGGTTCGGCCTGCTCACCGGCGGCAGCCGCGCCGCCCTGCCACGTCATCAGACGCTCAGGACCACCATCGAATGGAGCCACGACCTGCTGACCGACGCCGAACGCGCCGTGCTGCGCCGCTGCTGCGCGTTCGGCGGCCGGTTCACCCTGGACGACGTCGAGGCCGTGTGCACGTCCGGCGACGTGCCGGCCGACCAGGCCCTGGACGTGCTGGCCTCGCTGGTCGCCAAGTCGCTGGTGACGAAGGAGGACGCCCGGGGCGTGGCCTGCTACCGGCTGCACGAGACCATGCGCGAATTCGCCCGCCTCAAGCTGGCCGAGGCCGCCGAGCGGGAAACCACCGAGCTGCGCTGCGCCGAGTACTACCGGTCCCGGTGCGGCCAGTCGGCCCTGGAAGGCCGCTACCGGCTGCCGGAGTGGCTCGAATGGGCGGACCTGGAGATCGACAACATCCGGGCGGTCCTGCAGCGCTGCCTGACGGGCGCCGACGCCTCCCGCGGCCTCGAACTGGCGACCTCGCTCGGCTGGTACTGGATCACCCGCTCGACCACCGAGGGCACCCGGTGGCTGGACGAGTTCCTCGCCGTGCCGGACGGCGATCCGCAGGTCACGGGCTGGGCGTATTTCATCCGCGGGTTCCTGGCCGTGCTGAAAGCGGACCCGGCCGCCGCCCGGCCCGCGCTGCACGCGGCGGTGGCGGTTGCCCGCCAGACGGGCCAGCGGGAGCTGCTGACCGAGGCGCTGGCCATGGCCGCGAACGCGGAGAACATGGCCGGCGACCGCGCCGCCGCCCGGCGCCTGCTCGAGGAGGCGCACGCCGCCACCGCCGGCCTGGCGTACCCGGCCGGCACGCTCGCGGTCCTGCAGGCCCGGGTCCTCGACGGTTTCTTCGCGGCCGACCCCGGCGCGGTGTCCTCCGCAGCCACCCTGGGCGCGCGCCTGGCCAGGGAGGCGGGCGACCTGTACGTGCTGGAGATCATGCTGCTCAACCTGGGCTCGGCCGCCCTGCTGACGGGGGATCTGGGCGAGTCGGAGCCGCTGCTCGCCGAGGCGCTGCGGATCGCCCGGCAGATCGACGACAGGGTGGCGCAGTTCTACCTGGTCGGCGCGCTGGGCTGCCACGCCGCCCAGGCTGGCCAGGCCCGGCTCGCGGCCCGCCTGCTCGGGGCGGCGGACACCGCGCGGACCGGGGCAGGCGCCAACATCATGTCGTTCCTGGCCCCGGCTCTCGCCCAGGCCCAGGCGGCGGCCGCCGCCGCGCTGGGGACCGCCAGGTTCGAGGCCGAGTTCGGGGCCGGCCAGCGGCTCAGCCGGGACGCCGCCCTCGAGCTCGCGCTCGGCCGGCAGGCGCCCGGTGCGCGGGTCCAGCCCGCGCCGGCGGCCGCCGAGGCCCCCGTTTCGCGGGTCCCGGCCGGGACCGGGCCGCTCGGCCAGCGTGAGGCCGAGGTGGCCCGGCTGGTCGCCGGCGGGCTGACCAACAAGCAGATCGGCGCCCGGCTGTTCATCTCCGAGCGCACCGTCGACAGCCACGTCCGCAGCATCTTGAACAAGCTCGGCTTCAGCTCGCGGGCGCAGGTCGCCGCCTGGGTCGCCGTCGATCAGTAGCTCGCTGACCAGGGAAAAGTCAAAAAATTGGGCCCGAACGGCCCGGGTTTCCCGCCTTGACGATATTGACACTCGCCGGCCCCGCGACGGAGGCTGGCAACTGTGCTTCCGACCGACCCGATCGAGGAGACCATCTTCACCTGGGGCGCGCCGCCGCTGAAGTTCGGCGCCGGCGCGGTCGACGAGATCGGCTTCGAGATGGCCCAGTTCGGGGCCAGGCGGGTCCTCATCCTGACCGACCCCCGGATCAACGAGCTCGGCATCCCGGCGCGCATCGCCGACTCGCTGGCCAAGCACGGGATCACCGCGGAGATCTTCGACGGCTGTCACGTCGAGCCCACCGACGACAGCATGGACAAGGCGGCCGGCTACGCCCGCGAGCAGGGCCCGTGGGACGGCTTCGTCGCGGTCGGCGGCGGGTCTTCCATCGACACGGCCAAGGCGGTGAACCTGCTGACCACCGACGAGGGCTCGCTGATGGACTACGTCAACTCCCCGATCGGGGCGGGCCGCGCTCCCCGGCACCAGCTCAAGCCGCTGATCGCGGTCCCGACCACGGCCGGGACCGGCTCGGAGAGCACCGCGATGTGCGTGCTCGACGTGCTGTCGATGCGGGTCAAGACCGGCATCAGCCACTGGCGGCTGCGTCCCGCGCTGGCCGTGATCGACCCGCTCCTGTCGCTGACCATCCCGCCGGAGGTCACCGCCTCGGCCGGGATGGACATCGTCTGCCACGCCCTGGAGTCCTACACCGCCCGCTGGTACGCCACGTTCGACCGCAAGCAGCCCGAGCAGCGGGTCACCTACTGCGGGTCCAACCCGGTCTCCGACCTGTGGTGCGAGAAGGCGCTCACGCTGCTCGCCGCCTCGTTCCGCACGGCGTTCCGCGAGGGCGGCAACCTGGAGGCGCGGAGCAACATGATGCTGGCGGCGACCTTCGCCGGCATGGGGTTCGGCAACTCCGGCGTGCACATCCCGCACGCCAACGCCTACCCGATCGCCGGCCTGGTGAAGGATTACCGGCCCCCGGGGTACCCGCAGGCCGAGCCGATGGTGCCGCACGGGATGTCGGTGTCGCTGACCGCCCCTGAGGCGTTCCGGTTCAGCTTCCCCAGCGCGCCGGAGCGTCACCTGGCCGCCGCCGCCCTGCTGGCGCCGGAGGCGGACAAGCTGAACGACGCGCGCGAGCAGCTTCCGTCCGTCGTCGTGGACCTGATGCGGGACATCGAGATCCCGAACGGCATCGGCGCGGTCGGCTACACCGAGGCGGACATCCCCGACCTGGTGCCGGGCACCATGAAGCAGCAGCGCATCCTGGCCACCTGCCCGCGCCCGGTCACCAAGGAGGATATCGCCGCCATCTTCGCCAGGTCGATAGAGAACTGGTGAGCTGCGCAAATCGGACAAAATCCCACCGCAGGCGGCGCGGTTTCCCCATGGTTGCGGCAACCTACCCAATAGAGTCAGTACGTTGCCACATTCATGTGATGCCGCTCCGGGGCTGCCGGCGGGTCACTGGTTCCGCGGCCGGTGGTGCCTCCGGCTGAGTTGGTGCGACCGGCGTCCGCACGGCCGGCGTTTCCTGATTTTTCCGGACCGAGTCCGCGTCATTGCCTTCCGGTGAACGCAGCGAATACACAGGCTTCCGGATCAGTTAAATTCGCAGCTCAGCTCGTTAACGTTATTCTTATAGGCATGTCTGGGCGGCCTGCGACGCGCCAACCCCGCTCCTGGTTTACCGGGAATTATTAATTTGCCGTTTCGGAATCCCCGGAGTTTTCGCGTACGTGAATCTTCTGTTACCACTCTTGCTTTCCGCTCAGCTGCCCGGATACCTTCGGACAGCCAGAGAAAAGCCGTAATCACAGCGAGTAAAAGGTTAATTGCAAAAAGTAATCAGAGGCGGCGGCAAGTGACGAGCGATCAGGCCTATCCCGGAGGCGAAACGGCCAGGCCTTACCTGTGATATGTGAAGAACTGGTCATTCGGCCCCTGACCTTCAGATCCTCTGGAATACCGGGGCTGCCGGGGCCTGCCTGGCGATGGTGCTTACGGCATTCGCCAGCTCTCTGAGCAGCCTCCCGAGGTAAAGGCGCCAAGAGTTAATTGCATGTTAACTCAAATCGGGTCAACTAGCGTTCTCCGCGTATTACGTGAGAGCCTTGCTACGGGAGCGAGCCGCCGAATGCGGCGTGCTGGGAGCGGATTAAGGGAGGGTGGGCAGGGGCAGTCAACACCCCTGAGTTCTGACGGCGCACACCATCTGATCGCGCCTTTCGCCGCGATCGATATTCCCGCCACTGCGTGCCTGATTCCTGGGTTGGTGCGTGAATCCAGATTGCTACTGGAGGGAATCATGAGTCTCTTTTTCCATGCCCGTAAACGGCTTCTGATGTTCGCGGCCGTTGGCGTGACCTGCTTTCTCGGACAGTTCGCGCTGCTCAGCATAATGGTCCGCCTGGGCATTTACCGACCTATAGCCAACGCCGTGTCGTTCGCGATCTCGGCGCAGCTCAATTTCCTGCTCAGCTCCCGGCTGACCTGGCGTGACCGGCCCGCGGAGGGCCGACGCGGAACGGGCAGTCGATGGCTCGCATACAACGCGACCGCACTGGCCTCGCTGGGCTGTAACACCGGCGTTTTCGTCGCCGCCTACCGCGCCATCGGCACCACGCCGGCCGCCGCGCTGGGGGTGGTGACCGGGACGTGCCTGGTCTATCTGGCGTGCAACCTGCTCGTGTTCCGCCGCCCGGTCGCGGGGGAGGGGTCGCGATGACAATCCACGCCGACACCGGAACCCAGGGCGTGGCGGTCGTCCTGCCCGCCTACCGCGAGGAGGCCAACCTCGAGGCGTGCGTTGAGGACATGCTCGGCGCGCTGGCAGTCGTCGGTGAGCGGCACTATGTGGTCATCGTCAACGACGGCAGCGACGACCGTACCGGGGATATCGCCGACACGCTCGCGGCACGCCACCCAGGCCGGGTAGAGGTCGTCCACCATGAGGTCAACAAGGGCTACGGCGCCGCCGTCCGGACCGGTATCGCGACCGCGCTTGATCGCACCGATGCGCCCCGCTTGTTCCTTACCGACTCTGACGGCCAGTTCCGCGCCAGCCAGCTCCCCTGGTTCGTCGCGGAGGCGGTAGCGGAACGAGCGGACGCGGTCATCGGCTTCCGGCCCCGGCGCGCGGATCCCGCGCTGCGGAAGGTCAACGCGTGGTTGTGGACCAGGGCGTGCCGTCTGCTCCTCGGCGTCCGTGCCAGGGATGTCGACTGCGCGTACAAGCTGATTGACCGGCGGGTCCTCGACGGCGTCGACCTGCGCGGCGATGCCGGGACGATATCCCCCGAACTGCTGATGAACTTGCGCGCGCGGGGCGCGCGGATCCTGCAGCGGCCCGTCGACCATTTCCCGCGGCAGCATGGTGAGCAGACCGGGGCGAAGCTGTCCGTGATCCTCAGCTCGCTGCTCGGGCTGGCCGGGCTATCGTCGCAGCGGATGCGGGGCGCCTGGCCGGGGCGCGCCCTGAGCCGGCTCGCGCATCCCAGGGATCCGGTCCTGGCTGCGCTGACCGTGGTCTTGGCGGCCGTGTCGGTTGTCGCCTACCTGGTTTACGCCTCGCGGCACGCTCTTCTCAGCTACCCGGAGACGATGGCTCACCTGTTCATCGCCCGGGGCGTGGTGGACGCTCCGGCCCCGGGGCTGTCCCAGCTCGGCGGCGTCTACCTGCCCTTCCCGCAACTGCTCGCCGTGCTCACGATCTGGCGGGATCCGTGGTATCACTCCGGCTTGTCCGGCAGCGTCATCTCGATGGCCGCGTACGTGCTGGCAGCCCGTTACCTATACAAGACGGGCCGGGGGCTGACCGGGTCATCGTTCGCGGGAGTTGTGGCGGCGGTTGTCTTCGCCGCCAACCCGGACATGCTGTACCTGCAGGCCGTCCCGATGACCGCGACGCTGCTGGCGGCCTGCGCCGCGGCGGCGGTCTATTACCTGATGCGGTGGAGCCAGACCGGCGCGTACCGCCAGCTCGCGGGCACCGCCACGGCGGTACTGCTGGCCTCGCTCACGAGTTATCCGGGCTGGGCGCTGGCCGCGGCGGTGCTGCTCGCGGTCGGCTATGTGGCCTGGCGCCAGGCGCCGGGATCCGGGCTCGGCGAGCGTAGCCTCGGACCTGCCGGACGTAGCCGGGGACCGGCCGGACACAGTCCGGGGCTCGCCGGACGCGTTCATGCCGTCGAGGCGCACCTGGTGTTCTACGGCCTGCCCGCGCTCAGCGGGATCGTCGGCTGGCTGGTGTGGTCCGCGCGCTTCCCCGTTCATATGCGGCTGCGCTTCCCGGAGCACTGGTTCGCGCCGGATCTGAGCGGCAGCGGGTCCGCGCTGACCTGGATCGCGCTCGCCGGGCTCGGTTACTACCTGGCCCGGACCAGACTGCGGCCGGAGACGGTGGCGCCCCTCACCCTGGCGGTATTCCTCCCGCGTGCCTCGGGGGCACTGGTGGTGCTGCCGGCCGCGATGTTCGCGGGCTGCTTCGCCGGGGATCTAGCGGCGCGCGCCGGCCGCTTCTTCCGGGCCGTTGCCGGGCTCCAGGCGGCCGCGGCGGTGACCATGGCGGTCTGCGCTACCGCCGTGATCGCCTTGACCGCGGCCAGCTGGGCGGGCGGCATCGGCTCGCTCCGCGCGGCGCGAGCCGCGCAGGCCAGCGCGAGCCGGCAAGCCGATCTGGCCGCCGGGGCCTGGCTCCGCGCGCACGCCGCCGGCGGCGGCCAGGTGCTGATGGAAGTGTCCGGGAACGAGGCGGTGGCCTTCGCCGTCCCGTCCGGCCAGGTCGTCGACGAGGCCAGCAGCGGCTTGTGGCAGCCGGCGCTGCGCGCCCCCCTGTCGCACGGCATCGGCTGGATCTACATGCGGCGGTCCGACGACGTCTGGAATCGGCTGCACGGCTCCGCCTGGCTGTCCCGCTACGTGCTGGTGTACTCCGCTCCCGACCGCCGCATCTACGAGAGGCGACACCCATGATCCAGCTGACCACCACGGAGGCGGGCCGCATCACTCCGCTTCCCGATTCGCTCGCGGCGCGACGGCTGCTCAGCCGCGGCCAGGTGGCCTTCCTCGGCGCCCTGGCCGCTGCCTTCGCGGTGATCGCGGGCACGCGAGCCGGTGGCCTGGGCCCGTCCCCGCTGTGGTGGGCGGAAGCGGCCCTGGCGGTGATCACGATCGGCTACGTCGCGGCCATCGGCTTCATGGTGGTGATGGTGTTGTGCGCGGGCGGCGCGCGTGTCCTGCAGGCCGGTGATCCGGTACCCGACCATGCGCTTCCGTTGTACACGGTCTTGGTGCATGTCCCCGCAATGTCTGCCGCGCTGCTGGATGCCGTGGTCGGAAGGTTGTCGGCGATCGACTACCCGCGTCTCCAGGTGCTGCTGCTGGCTCCGGGGGGGACGACCCCCCCGCGCCCCCCCGAGGCTTCGCCGGTCGTGCTGGCTCCGGGGGGGACGACCCCCCCGCGCCCCCCCGAGGCTTCGCCAGTGGTGCTGCCTTCGTGGGTGGAGGTCGTACCGGTCCCACCGGATGGACCTGGCACCACGGCCAGCGCCCGCGACGCGGGGCTGGACCGCGCCGCCGGAGAATTCTGCGTGGTCTATGACGCGGAAGACCTGCCCGCGGCCAGCCAGCTCCGGGAAGCCGTCGCGGCGTTCCGCGCCCTGCCCGCGTGGGTCGTCTGCATCCAGGCCCAGCTGCGGTATCCGAACCCCGGCATGAACTGGCTCACCCGGTGCTTCGCTGCCGAATACGCCGTCAGCTTCGGCCTGTTCCTGCGCGGGCTTGACCGTCTCGGGCTCGTCATCCCGCTCAGCGGCACGTCCCATCACTTCCGCACCGAAGCGCTCCAGCGGGTAGGCGGGTGGGACGCGCATAACGCCAGCGAGGGCACCGACCTGGGCGTGCGTATCGCACGACGAGGGTGGGGCGTGCGGATCATGGCTTCGGCCACGGACAAAGAAGCAAGCGGCCGGCTCGGCGACTGGCTCCGGCAGCGCACCAGATGGATGAGAGGCTACTACCAGACCTGGCTGGTGCACATGCGGTCGCCCGGCAGGCTCTGGCGGGACCTCGGCACCAGGCGCTTCATTGGCCTGCAGCTGACCTTCGCGGTGTACCTCGCCGCCCTCGTCAGCCCCCTCTTCTGGGCCCTCACCGTAGCCTGCCTGGCCAGTGGCCGCGGATCCCTTTTCCTGTACGCCGGCGCCGCGGCCATGCTGGTCGGCAACCTGCTTATGGTCTATTCGCTCATGATCGGCTGCATGGAACACGGCCTGTTCCGTGCCGTCCGGACGATGCTCCTGGTCCCTGCTTACTGGGCGCTGATGAGCGTAGCCGCCTGCCGGGCGCTACTGAAGTTCCAGCTGCGCGAAGCACGCGGATCATGAGCGCAGCCGATTCCGCGACGGGGCTCCGGCAGCGGGCCGCGGACGCGGGCCAGGTCCTTGACAGGCGCCGCGGACCGCTGGTGAGCCCGGCGACGAAGATCGTGATTGCGGTCGCCTGCCTGGTATCGGTCGCCGCGTACCTGCACTTCTACCCTGGCGGCGAGACCGTCGCCTACGGCGACGCCAAGTCGCACCTGCTGATCGCGCGCCGCGTGCTGTTCGCCGACACGCCGGGCGCCGGGCAGCTCGGCGGGGTGTGGCTACCGCTGCCGCACATCCTGATGCTGCCGCTCATCTGGAACAACTGGGCGTACTACTCCGGTTTCGCCGGAAGCGCCGTCATGATGGTCGCCTACGTGGCGTGCACGGTGCTGGTGTACAAGTTCCTCTGGCAGCTGACCCGCCGGCACTGGGCGGCGGCCGCCGGCACGGCGGTGTTCGCGCTGAACCCGAATGTCCTGTACATGCAGGCCACCCCGATGACCGAACTGCTGATGTTCGCGACCATGATGGGCGCGGCCTACGGGCTGCTGCGCTGGACCCAGACGGGCCACCACCTCTACCTGCTGGGCGCGGGCTTCTCGGCTCTGCTGTGCGCGCTGACCCGGTACGAGGGCTGGACACTGGCCGTCGCCCTCACCGCCGTGGTGCTGTACTGCTCGCTGACCCGCCTGCACGCGGCGGCACGGCTGGTGATCACCGGCTCGGTGACCGGATGCCTGCTGCTGGCCGCGATGGGCGTAGCGCGGCTCGGGTGGGTGGCTGGCGCCGTCATCGTGCCCGCCGCGTTGCTCGGCTACGCCTGGCTGCGGCGCCGGTACCACGGCAACGACTGGGACGACACCGAAGGGCAGCTCCTTACCTTCGGCATCCTCGGGGCGGCCGGCCCGCTCGCCTGGATGATCTGGAACTGGGCGATCTTCGGCGGCGCGCTGGCCTTCCAGAACGGCGCCTACGCCAAGCCGTCGCTGTGGGTGGATTCCGGCGAGAAGGCCGTGCACAGCATCTGGATTTCGCTGCGCACCTATGAGATCGCCACCGTCGACAACCTCACCTTCCCGGTGACGGTCCTCGCCGTGGCCGGGCTGCTGGCCTACCTATGGCGGTTCCGTGGCGCGGCGCAATCATGGCCGGCCCTCACGCTGCTCACGATGTTCCCGCTGTTCGTCGTCACGCTTTACCAGGGCCAGCGCCCGCTGCACGTCTACCAGTACTACTACAACTTCTACAACGTGCGGTTCGGCCTGGTGATGATCCTCCCGGCCTGCATCATGATCGGGTTCCTCGCCGCGTGGCTGGCGGACCTGCTGCGGCGGTGGCGTCCGCTGGCCCTGCGGGCGCTGCCCGCCATCGGCGGGATCGCCGGCGCCGCGGCCATCGCGGCCAGCCAGCTGGCCAGCGGCAACATCGTGACGCTGATGGAGCCGCTGGCGGCGCGCGCGACGCCCACCGGCTTGCACGCACAGGCCGCCGCGCAATGGCTGCGGGCGCACTATGCCGGCGGCCTCCTGCTCATGGAGGCCTACGGCAACGAGGATGTCGCCTTCGAATCGCACATCCCCCTGCAGGATCAGGTCTACGAGGGCAGCTACCGGATCTGGCAGCCGGCCCTGTCGAACCCGAGCGGTCACGGCATTACCTGGATCGTCATGCGCACAGAAAGCAATGACAAAGACCAGGTGTACAGGAGCCTGTACGGTTCGACGCTTATCGACGGCTACCGGCAGGTGTGGCGCAACCACGACTACGTCATCTACGAGTTCATGAAGGCGGGCACGCATGCGTAACCGGGTTGACCGCGACACCGCCGCCACCGTGCTGTCGGCGCGGCAGGCGGCGGTGCTCGGCGTGCTCGCCATCGGGCTCGGGTTCCAGGCCTATCGCTGGGGCTGGCGGGACAGCCTCGTGACCCTGGTCGCCGCCTGTGAGGTGTTCTATCTGGTCTTCGTGAGCTTCAAAGTCATCCTCGCCATCGCGTCATACCTGGCCCCGCCAGGCGGCCACGGCGCACCGCTGCCTGATGCTGACGATCCTGACCTGCCGGTTTTCACCGTCCTGCTGCCGAACGTCAAGGAGAAACGGCACGTCCTGCAGGCCCTGCTCGAGTCGATGGCGGCCCTGGTGTACCCCAAGGACAAGCTGCAGGTAATGCTGCTCGTCGAACACTGGGACATACCGACGCAGCAGCTGTTCGGGCTGGCGGGCGGCATGGCAGAGGAGGAGCAGCTGCGGCTGCCTTCCTACGCGAGGGTCGTCCTCTCGCTGCCGGGCGCGCCCGGCACGAAACCGAGCGCGTGCGATTTCGGCCTGTTCCATGCGCGAGGCCAGTACACGGTCATCTTCGACAGCGAAGACAGTCCCGACCCGCAGATGCTGCTGAAGGCCGTTCGGGACTTCAGGAACGCGCCGCCACGGGTCGCCTGCCTGCAGGCCCGGCTGCTTTTCTGGAACGTTCTTCCCGTCCGGCTCCGCTCGCCCAGGGACTGGCTGGCGGCGTTCGTCACCCGGATGTATTTCGTGGAATACGCCGTGCATTTCGAGTTCGTACTGCGCGGCATGGCCAGGCTGGGCCTGGTCCCACCGCTCGGTGGCACCTCGAACATCTTCATCACCCGCGTGCTGCGCGAGATCGCCATCTCGACCGACAAGCTGGTGGCCGGCGGCATCCCGCGCGAGGTCGCCGAGATGATGGTGGGCGCCTGGGACCCCTGGTGCGTCGCGGAAGACGCCGACATCGCCGGCTGGCTGGCGCGTTCCGGCCACCTCGTGGAGATGATCACTGATTCCTGGACGCTGGAGGAAGCCCCGGTCAGTCCCTCCAAAGCCGCCCGGCAGCGAGCACGCTGGGGCAAGGGCTACGCACAGGCCGGTGCCGTGCAGTCACGGCGTCCCGTCCGCGCGGCGCGGCAGATGGGGATCAGGCCGCTCATCGCCTATTTCCTCATGACGATCGGCACGCCCCTGTCGCTCATGCTGAACCCCGTTTTCTGGGGGCTCACCAGCGCCTACTTCGTTACCCACTCAGCGTTCATCCAGGGCCTGTTCCCGGCGACGGTCTTCTACCTGGGCGCCCTGACCGCGGTGATCGGCAACTTCATCCTGTTCTACCTGCAGGTCGCCGCGTGCTTGCGGGACTCCGAACCGGGACTGGTGAAGTACATGCTCGCCCTGGCTCCCTGGTGGCTGTTCACCAGCTACTCGATGTGGAAGGGCATCATCGAGCTCTTCATTCCCAGGCTCAGGTTCCACTGGCACGTCACGGAACACGGCATCGTCGACCCGGAAACGGCCAGGGCGGAGATCCGGCGGCGGCACCAGGTCATGTCGGTGAGGAGCGTTCCCACTGGCTTGCCCTAGGGGGGAACGCCCCCCTTCAACCCCGCGACGGAGCGAAGCTCCGCCAGCAAGCTCACGAGGAGGCGGGCTATGCGGCGTTTCGGGATGATGTGCACAGCGGTCCTGCTCGCCTCGCTGGTCGTGCCGTTCACCGGCCCGGCTGCGCAGGCGCAGACGCAGGACAGCTGGACTACATCGCTGCACGACAACTCCCGGGATGGGGCGAGCGCCGACACGGTGATACCGGCGAGCCAGGCCCCGGCCCTTACCCGGCTGTGGTCACATTCGACCGGCGGCCCGATCGCCTCGCAGCCGGCCATCGTCAACGGCGTGGCTTACCTCGGCTCCTGGGATGGCTACGAATATGCCCTGAACGCCACGACCGGAGCGGTCATCTGGAAAACGCTCACCGGCATCACGACCGGCAACTCGGCCTGCAACCCGCCCAGCGCGGGGATATCCTCGGCCGCTACGGTGCAGGGCGGCGTCGTCTACGTAGGCGGCGGCGATGCGTACTGGTACGCGCTGGACGCATCCACCGGCAGCGTCCTGTGGCGCGTTTACACGGGCGACAACAGCGCGAGCGCCGGGCACTACAACTGGTCGAGTCCGCTGATCGTCAACGGCTACGCCTATATCGGCGTGTCCAGCCTCGGTGACTGCCCGCTGGTGCAGGGGCAGCTGCTGCAGGTCAGCCTGTCGACGCACCAGATCGTGAACACGCTGAACCTGGTACCGGACGGTTCGCAGGGGGCCGGGATCTGGACCTCGCCTGCCTACGATCCGGCACTCAACGAGATCTTCACGATCACCGGCACCGAGACGTCCGACGCGGAGACCTACGCCCAGGCGGTGATCGGGATCAACGCGTCCACGCTGGCCGTCACCGACTACTACCACCTGCCCGAGGACCAGGCCGTCGCCGACTCGGACTGGACCACCTCAACGGGGCTCTACACGGCGTCCAACGGGACGCCCATGCTCGTCACCACCAACAAGAACGGGATCACCTACGCGTTCAACCGGACCAACCTGTCGGCCGGCCCGGTGTGGCAGCACCAGACGGCCATCGGCAACGACTGCGCGGTGTGCGGGTACTCGACGGTGTCCAGCGCCGCCATCGCCCAGGGGACGGTGTTCCAGGCGGGCGGTGCGACGACCATCAACGGGACCGGGTACGCCGGCTCGGTTCAGGCGCTCAACGCGACGACGGGCGCCGTCATCTGGCAGCATCCGGAGGCGGGACCGGTGATCGGCGCCATCACCTACATGAACGGGATGGTGATCGCCTACGCGGGCAACGGGTTCGAGGTGCTCGACGCGTCGACGGGCCACCGCTTGTACAGCTACGACACCGGCAGTTGGAGTTACGCGGCGCCCGCGGTGGCCAACGGCGTCATCATCACCGGCAACATAGCCGGGACGATCTACGCGTTCGGCCTGCCGGCCACGCTGCCGTCCCCGCCGCCGCCAGACCCTAACTGCCCGTCCGGCGACACCTGCCAGGACATCGGCAGCACCGGAGGATCAGAAAGCGTATCGGGCGGGACCTGGACGGTCACCGCCGGCGGCTCTGGCATCACCGGGACGAACGACCAGTTCCGGCTGATGAGCCAGCCGTCAGCGGGTGACGTGCAGATCGTCGCCCGGATAGCCTCCGCCACCGCCTCCCAGGCCGGGATCATGCTCCGGCAGGGCAGCGACCCCGGCTCGCCCTACTACGGGATCTTCGTCACCTCCGCCGGGGTGACCGTCCAGTACCGCAAGAGCTTCGGCGGGGCCACGGCAGCGGCGAGCACCGTCACTGTCAACGACCGGTACCTGGAGATCCAGCGGCAAGGCGATGTGCTGACCGCCGCCACATCCACCGACGGCGTCACGTTCACCGCGGTGCGGGGGAGCACGGCCACCGTGCTGATGCCGTACGCCTCGCTGGCCGGCCTGGCGGCGAGTTCGGGAGGCGCCACGTTCGACAGCTTCGCGGTGGGCGCGATCTCGAATACGCCCCAGGACACGCCGCCGGCGAATGCCTGCCCGTCCGGGTGGACCTGCGGCGACGTCGGCAATCCTCTCGTTGTCGGCAACCAGTCGCGGTCCGGCACCACATGGACGATCAGCGGCGCGGGGACCGGCATCGGCCAGGCGGGCACGACGGACCAGTTCCACTACGTGTGGACGTCCACCACCGGCGACACCACGGTGTCCACGCACATCACCGCTTTTGACGCCACGAACGCCGGGGCGAAGGCCGGCCTGATGATGCGCGCTAGCACCAGCGGGAACGCGCCCTACTACGGCGCGTTCCTCACTCCTTCTAACGGCATCGTGGTGATGGAGCGGGACACGGCTGGATTGCCGTCGCAGACACTCGCCACCATCAGCGGTTCCGCGCCCGCGTACCTGCGGATCGCCCGCTCGGGCGAGGCGTTCACCGCCTACGCATCATCGGACGGCGCGACCTGGACGCCCATCGCCGGCTCGACGGACACGCTTCCCAACCTGGGCGGCACCATCCTGGCCGGGGACGCGGTAACCTCCGCGAACCCGCAGGCCGCGGCGAGCGCGACCGCGGATGTGCTCAGCGTGACCGGTTCTGCCCCGGCGCCGCCCACAGTGTGCCCGTCCGGCTGGACGTGCGCGGACATCGGCGCACCCATCCCGGCCGGCTCCAACTACCTGGTGAACGGCGAATGGTCCGTCCTCGGCGGCGGCAAGGACATCTGGGGGAGCAAGGACGAGTTCCGCTACACCGCTCAGACCGTCCCGGGCGACGCCACGATCAGCGCCGAGATAACCAGCCAGCAGGACACCGACTCCTGGGCCAAGTCGGGCATCATGCTGCGGGCAGGCACCGACCCGGGGGCCGCCTACTACGCGATATTCGCCACCCCCGAAGGCAACGGAACGGTCATTCAATACAGAACGGCCAGCGGTGACTCCACCACTCAGCTCAGCGGGGTGACCAGCCGGGCGCCGATCTGGGTGAAGGTGGTCCGCAGCGGTGACTCCTTCACGGCGTACACGTCCACCGACGGCACCAACTGGACGGCGTATCCCTCCTCGACGGTCACCATTCCCGCGCTGAGCGGGTCCATCCTGGGCGGGATGGCGGACACGTCGCACAGCCAGTTCACCACGAGCACGACCGTATTCGACCACTTCACGTACGTCCAGGCCGGCTCGAGCCTGCCGGTGCCGTGGTCGGACTCCGACATCGGCAACCCGGCTCCGGCGGGGTCGGCGTCCTATGCGGGCGGGGTGTTCACGGTCAACGGCGGGGGCAACGACATCTGGGGCACCCTGGACCAGTTCAACTATGTCTCGCAGTCCCTGACCGGCGACGGCAGCATCGTCGCCCGCGTCACCGCCCAGGCCGACACCGACCCGTGGGCCAAGTCCGGGATCATGATCAAGCAGTCCACCACCGCCGGGTCGGCCTACGCCCTGCTCGCCGTCACCCCCGGCAACGGCGTGACGTTCCAGCACGGCTTCAACGCCAGCGCAGGCGGCGGCGGTTACACCTTCCCCAGCGCCTGGCTCAAGCTCACCCGCGCCGGGTCGGTCATCACCGCCTACACCGCCGCAGACGGGACCACCTGGACTCAGGTGGGCACCACCACCATCGCCATGACCGACCCCGTCACCATCGGCCTGTTCGTGACGTCGCACAACGCCGGGTCCCTGAACGCCTCCACCTTCGACAACGTGTCCATCACCCTGCCATAGCAGGCGCCGCCCCGGCCGGCAATGCCCGGTATGAACGACACCGATATCGCGTGGGACTAGAAACCCGCGCAACGAACTGTAAATGCCAGCCACCGCTGCGTCATGCGGCACCACCGACCGGGCATGATCGGCTACTCGTTGAGCGCTCAGGCGCCGGCCGCGGCCCGGGCCAGGACGCCGGCGAGGACGGCGCGGGTGTCGGCCGGGTCGATCACGTCGTCGATCTCGAAGGCCATCGCGGCGCTGAGCGCCTTGCTCCGGGTGTACTGCTCGGCGACCAGTTCGTCGTAGCGCGCCTGCCGGGCCTCGGGGTCGCCGATCGCGTCGAGTTCCTTCCGGTAGCCCAGCCGCACCGCCCCTTCCAGCCCCATGCCGCCGAACTCTCCGGTCGGCCAGGCCACGGTGATGGCCGGGCGGCGCAGGTCGCCCGCGGTCATCGCCATCGCGCCGAGGCCGTAGGCCTTGCGCAGCACCACCGCGCAGACCGGCACGGTGAGCCGGGCGCCGGCCACGAACATCGCGCCGAAGCGCCGGACGACGGCCGTCCGTTCCGCCGCGGGTCCCACCATGAAACCGGGGGTATCGACCAGCGAGACGACAGGCCGCCGGTGCGCCTGGCACAGCCGCAGGAACGCGGTGGCCTTGTCGGCGGCGTCGCCGTCGATCGCCCCGCCCAGGTGCAGCGGGTTGCTGGCCAGCAGCCCGGCCGCATGGCCGCCGATGCGGGCCAGGGCGGTCAGCACCCCGGTGCCGAACCCGGCGCGCAACTCGAGCACGCTGCCGGTGTCGCACAGGGCCTCGATGACCGGCCGCACGTCGTAACCGCGCACCCGGTTCTCGGGGATGAGATGGCGCAGTACCCGCTGGTCAGCGTGTTCCACCTGGACGTCAGTGCGCGGCGCGGCGAAGTACGACAGGTAGCGCCGCGCCGCCGCCACCGCGGCCGCCTCATCCGGGACGAGCAGATCCACCACTCCGTTCGGTACCTGGACTGACATCGGCCCGACCTCGTCCGGGGCTACGACGCCGAGCCCGCCGCCCTCGATCATGGCCGGCCCGCCCATGCCCAGGCTGGCATCCGGCGTCGCGATGATCACGTCACAGGCGCCGGCCAGCGCCGCGTTGCCGGCGAAGCAGTAACCGGATACCACGGCCACCAGCGGGACCCGGCCCGACAGCCGGGCCGTGAGGCGGAAGGTCGGCACGTCGAGGCCGGCCACGGCGGTGGTGTCGGTGTCACCGGGGCGCCCGCCGCCGCCCTCGGCGAACATGACGAGGGGCAGCCGCTCCCGGTCGGCCAGCTCGAGCAGCCGGTCGGTCTTGCGGTGGTTCATGAAGCCCTGGGTGCCGGCCAGCACGCTGTAGTCGTAGGACATCACCGCGACCGGCCGGCCGTCGACCGTGGCGGTGCCCATGACCAGGCCGTCGGCCGGAGTGCGCGCGATGAGGTCATCCAGCGGGCGGCGGCGGCGCTGCGCGGCGATCGTCAGCGCGCCGTACTCGGTGAAGCTGCCCGGGTCGGCCAGGTCGGCGATGTTCTCCCGGGCCGTCCGCCGTCCCGCGGCGTGACGCCGTCCGGTCACCTCGGGCCGACCCTCGTCCCGCCCGATCCGGTGCCGCTCCCGTGCCTCGGCGAGATCCGGCCGGACGTGATCCAGCGGGACGTCCCCGGCCCGGTCCGGCCCGGCGACGCCGGGCCCAGCCTCGGCCAGGACCACCAGCACCGCCCCGGCCTGCACGGTGACGCCCGCCGCCACCGGCACCTCACGGACCCGGCCGGCCGCCTGCGCCCGCACCTCGTGCTCCATCTTCATCGCCTCGATGACGAGCAGCTCGTCGCCGCGGGCGACCGGCTGGCCGGGCGTGACCGCGACCGACACCACGGTTCCGGCCAGCGGCGCGCGCACCGCCGCGTGACCCGGCGGTACCGCCCCGGCAGGGGACAGGACCGCGGTGTCTTCCCGGCCGGGCGCGGCGTCTTCCCGGCCGCGTGCGGCGGGGACGATCGAGATCGCACTCGCGGCGGCGAGCTCGGCAGCGTGCGCATCGACCCAGCCGGTCTCGAGCGTGCCCAGGCCCGGCACCTGGAGCAGCGCCTGCAGCAGGGCCACGTTGGCGGGCACGCCGGCGATGTCGAACTCGGCCAGCGCCCGCGCCGCGCGGCGCGCCGCCTCCTCCAGCGTGCCGCCATGGGTGATCACCTTGGCCAGCAGCGAGTCGTAGCGGGGGCTGACGGTGTAACCCGGGTAGGCCGCCGTGTCGACGCGCACGCCGCGCCCGGCCGGGGGCTGGAACCGGGTCAGCGTGCCGCCGCCGGGCCGCAGCGTGCCGTCCGGCCGCAGGGTCTCGGCGTTGACCCGGGCCTGGACCGCGACCCCGCGCGGCCGCGGGCCGATCGCCTGCGGGCCGAGCCCGAGGGTACTGAGCGCCGCGCCATCGGCGACGCGCAGCCCGAGCTCGACCAGGTCCAGGCCGGTAACCTGCTCGGTGACCGTGTGCTCGACCTGCAGCCGGGGGTTGACCTCGACGAACGCGGCATCCTCGTCCTGGATCAGGAATTCCACCGTGGCCAGCCCGGCGTAGCGGGCCGAGCCGGCCAGCGCCGCCGCGGCCTCCGACAGCCGCGCCCGGACCGGGTCGCTGATCGCCGCCGGGGCGATCTCGACCAGCTTCTGCCGGCGCCGCTGCAGGCTGCAGTCGCGGTCGCCGAGCACGGCCACGGCGCCCGTGCCGTCGCCGATGACCTGGACCTCGACGTGCCGGGCCCGGGTCAGCAGCTGCTCGGCGTACACCCTGGAGTCGCCGAAGGCCGCCGTCGCCTCGGAGGCGCACCGGCGCATCGCCCCGGCGAGTTCGGCCTCCCGGGTCACCGGCCGCAGGCCGCGGCCGCCGCAGCCGGCGACCGCCTTGACCATGATCGCGCCGTGCTCGCGCAGCAGGGCGCGCGCCTGGTCCGGCGACGGGTCGACCCCTGTGCCTGCCAGGACGGGCACGCCCAGGTCGCGGGCCCGGGCCCGGGCCGCGGCCTTGTCGCCGAACAGCGCGAGCGCGTCCGGCCCGGGACCCGCGAAGCGGACCCCGGCCCCGGCGCAGCGCGCGGCCAGCTCCGGCCGCTCGGACAGGAAGCCGTACCCGGGGTGCAGCGTGTCGCACCCTGAGCCGGCCGCGGCGGCGATGATCGCGTCGACGTCGAGGTAGGCCGCCGCGCCCGTGCCGGGCAGCTCGACCGCCGCGTCGGCCCGGCTGACGTGGCCGCAGGCGGCGTCGTCTGCCGGGTAGACCGCCACCGTCTCGATGCCGAGCACCGACGCCGTCGCCATGATGCGGACGGCGATCTCGCCCCGGTTGGCGACCAGCAGCCGCTTGATCACAAAGTCCTCCGCCGGGCGCCGGGTCTCCACGACGCCACCTCCCACTGGTATCAGTTGACACCACCATCCAAGCTGGCCGCTCCCCCCTTGTCACCGCCTGGTCAGATCGGAACCGCGGGAAGCCTGTGCCGCAGCAGGCTCCGTTGGCCTCTTGGCCTCTTGGCCTCTTGGCCTCTTGGCCCCTGGCCCTGACCCCTGGCCCTGGCCCCTGGCCCTGAGCCCTGGCCTTTGGCGCTTAGCCCGGCACCTCACGCCCCGGGCGCCTCACGCCGCTCATGCCTCCCGCGCCAGCCCCGCCCCCCGCCGGCACGATGTCACATTGAGCCGGCTATAGCCGGCACGATGCCACATCGGGCCGGCCCGATCTGCGGGCCGCCCGCCCGCGCACACGGCCGAAGCGGCCGGGCCAACCCAATCTGGCACGGCACTAGTAACCGTCAGTCAGTACTGTAGATAGGATTTGTGACTAACTGGCATGTCTGGCAGCGAATCCCTCATACCCGGAGGAATCTGATGGCTGCGTTCGGCGACCTCATCGCACTCGTCGTTGTCGGATTCATCATCGTGGCGGGACTGTCGCTGCTGACAATTGGCGCTCCCGCGACGCCGCCGTTCGCGCGGCGCGCAGCCACGTCTGCCAGCGTGCAGTTGCGGCAGGATCCGAACGCGGGGTTCATCCTTGATCGAGGGTTCCTGTTCCGGCGGCGTTTCTGGTTCACTGGCACGTGCTGCCCGCCAGTTCTCCTCGATGCGGTGCAGTACCGGCAGCTCACCGGCGCGCATCACACCCAGCCTGTACCGGTAGCCCGGTCCGGCGACCGTGTCTGGTGGTGGTTCGAGGACACCTTCTACTGGGAGTCCGGCCGGTACCGGGAGCAGGATGTGCTGGCCTTGATCAGGGACAGGCAACGTCGATCCGCGCAGCGGCTGGACCGGGCACACATGCTTCTCAACGTGGAGGAAGGCCGGGCGCCGAGAGCCCGGGGCAGGCGTGAGCCCATTCCGCGCGAGGTGCGGCGTGTGGTCTTCGAGCGCGACGGCGGTAAGTGCGTCCACTGCGGCAGCAACTTCGACTTGCAGTACGACCATGTGATACCGGTAGCTCTCGGGGGAGCCAGCACGATAGAGAACCTCCAGCTCCTGTGCGGGGACTGCAACCGCGAGAAGGGTGCCGACCTGTGAGCCGCGTGCCATGGGGGCCCCGTGACCCGGCCAGCGGTTTGGCCCAGGTGTTACCCCGTGGTTCTGATCGGCTGGTAAACGTGGACAACTGTCCCGTCAGGGAAGCTCTTGGCCTCGGCGAGATCCACTCGTAGCGGCTTGGCCAGATTCTTGAACAGTGGCAGCCCGTTCCCCAGGGCGACCGGGAGGATGACCAGGCGGTACTCGTCGACCAGGCCGAGCCTGGATAGCGCCTGAACGAACGCGGCGCCGCCATGGGCCATGATCTCGTCGCCGGATTCGCTCTTGAGGGCGGCTATCTCCTCGGTGAGGTCACCGGGGGCAATACGGGTGCCGGCCCATTTGGCGGCTGGCAACGTCTTGGAGAAGACGACCTTGGGAATCTTGTTCATGAACGCCGCATAGTCGCCGGCCGCGTGCGGCCAGTGCGCGGCCATCTGCTCGTAGGTGACGCGTCCCATGATGTGGGTTCCGGTCTGGCGCAGGGATGCGATCTTCCATGCGCGTACGTCCGGATGCTCGGCCGGAAGCCCCCAGTCACCTTCGCCGCCCGGCCCGGCAACGTATCCGTCCAGCGTGACACCCATCTGCAAGACCACTCGCCTCATCAGAACTCCTCTTGAGCGTTTCCGTTGTTCTCTCATCTGCAGACGCGGCCTGACGTGGGCATACGCCTCCATGACATGTGCCGGGCCCGCGTTACCCCGATCCGCCGCCTCCGCTCAGCCCCGATCGGCGCTCGCGGCTAGCCCATAAGACCTCGCGGCTAGCCCATAAGACCTCGCGGCTAGCCCATAAGACCTCGCGGCTAGCCCATAAGACAGAGCACGCCGTCGCCATAGGGCCGCCTCCCCGTACCGGGACCGCCTGGCGGCGGCCACCCTAGCGGCCCGGCAGTCCCGGCCCGATGGTCCAATTGCCCCCACTCACAGATCAAGCCTCGTCGGCTGCCAGGCCCGCGTCCAATACACGCGGCCATAACCTGATGGCATGGATGTCGACACCCGGCTGCTGCGCTACTTTGCCGCCGTCGCTGCCGAAGGAAACCTCACCCGCGCGGCGGAGCGGCTGTTTGTGTCCCAGCCGGCGCTGACCAAGCAGATCAAGCAGTTGGAGAGCCACCTGGGAGTGCGGCTGTTCACCCGGTCCCGGGCCGGAATGACCCTCACCGCGGCAGGCCAGGCGCTGGCCGACAGAACCCCCGCCGTGCTGGCCGGCTTGGACCAGACGCTGCGGGAGACCAAGGCCGCCGCCAGCCGCGCGGCCCGGGTGCTGCGGGTGGGATTCATCTCCAGCGCCGCCAACGAGGCCACCCAGCAGATCATCGCGGCGTTCGCCCGCCGTCGGCAGGGGTGGCGGGTGGACATGCAGCAGGCCGCCTGGTCGGACCCTACCGCCGGGCTCGCCAGCGGCGACGTCGACGCTGCCCTGCTACGGCTGCCGTTCCCCGGCCAGGACGACGTGCGGATCGAGGTGCTGCTCACCGAGCCCCGCTGGGTCGTGCTCCCCGCCACCCACCCGCTCGCCGCCCGCGATCAGATCTCCTTCCACCAGTTGTGGGACGAGCCGTTCGTCGCCGCCCCCGCGGAAACCGGCTGGTGGCGCGATTACTGGCTGGCCACCAGCGAACGCCAGGGCCACCCGGTCCGGATCGGAGCCGTCACCGACCAGCCCGACACCTGGCTGACCGCGATCGCCAACGGCGACGGCATCGCCCTGGCCCCCGAATCCGCCGCCCGCTACTACGCACGCCCCGGCATCACCTACCGGCCCGTCACCGGCGTCAGCCCCAGCCAGGTCGGCGTCGCCTGGCCGCCCGCCAACGACACCAACCCTGTCGTCCAGGACTTCGTCCGCTGCTGCCTGGACAACAAGCCGCCACAACACCACCACCGGCTACTACACCGCCCCGGCGGGTTAGCAGGCGAGCGCCTCAATCCCAGAGGATGGCTCCGCAGGCGGCGCAGGTGCCGGTCTGGTAGTCCCGGGCTTCGGCTGGGTGCAAGCACTCAGGCCGGGACGGCGGCTCCGGCGCGGCAGGCACGGGCTCGCGGTCGCGCTGCGGGGCAGCCTGATCGGGCGGGCTGACCGCAGCGACCTGGGAACGGGCTGCCGTGCGCGGCGGAGGGTGGGCGGCTGACACCGGCTCGGCGGCCGCGGGCCGCGCCGGGCCGCGATCATGGCCTGGTTCGCGTACCGGGCGGCTGCCGTAGTACCGCAGGGCCGTCCGGATTATCTCCAGGCACCAGTCGGCGCGGGTCCACCCGGCGAACTCGGGCCGCGCCAGCACCTGGTCGATCCGCACGGCATCCATTTCTGTGACCTCCAGCCCGATGGGGACCAGGGCTGACTCGGGCCGCCTGGGACGTGCCATGCGATCAAAGTACCCAGAACGCACGCCTTGGACCGCGAGCCGCGCCATCAGGGGGCAGGTCTCCCGGGGCCGCGGCCAGTCATCGGCTGCCCTACCCCAGCCCATGGGCAGCTGAGGCGATACCAGCATCATGACGCGGCGATCCTGTCTATATCGGTAAGAACAGCGCGCACAGGACAAATACGAAGTAAGCAGCCGGCCTAATCCGGGTCATATACGGCTATTGCGTTTTGAAATGCCTGCCTTCCGGGAAATTGGCCAATTGGTACCCCTCAATCGTTTCCGTGCCTAGACTGGGGCCACCGAGGTCCAGACCCAGCCTTGCCGGCTTGGCGAAAGTATTGTTCGGCTCTGGGTGGGAGCTGGGGGGAAATGTCAGTCAGTGATCCCGGATCGGATCCGGAGTTCGCGCCGCTGGACGTGAACGGAGCGGCCGGCCTGGAGGAGTCGCTGGGCCGGGTGGCGACGCTCGCCGCGGCCGCCCTGAGCACGCCGAATGCCTCGGTCTTGTTCGCTGGTGCGCATTCGCCCCCAGGAGTGAGCGGCACCAGGAGTATCAGCGGTCAGCAGAGCCTGTTTGAGCAGTTGTTGTGCGCGGATGTCGTTGGCTCCGAGGACAAGCTGGTCATCGGCGACACCCGGCTGGACCGGCGCACGAGTAACGGCAGCGGGCCCGGCCCGGCGAGCATGATGGCCTGGTTGGGGGTGCCCGTGCATGACCAGGACGGCCATGTCGCCGGGGTGCTCTGGGCGGCGGATCAGGTACCACGGCATTGGAGCGCCAGCGACATCGCGGTCCTGGAGACCCTGGCCGAGGTCGCCTCCAGCGAAATCGCCTTGCGAGCCGCACTGGCCCGTAGCGCCGGCCGAGCGGCCCTGGCCCAGACGCTTGAAGAGAGCCTGCTGCCGCCGCGGATGCCGGATATCCCGGGCTTGCAGGTGGCGGCGCGGTACGCGGCGGGCGGGACCGAGGCGGGGGTCCTCGCGGATTTCTGTGACGTCTTCCCGTCGGCCGGGAGGACGTGGGGCATGGCGGTCGGCGATGTGTGCGGCAAGGGTTCCGCGGCCGCCAAGGGCACCGCGCTGGCCCGCTACACCCTCCGGGCGGTGGCCCGCAGGCAGACCCGGCCGAGCCTGATCCTGGCCCACCTGAACCAGACGCTGCTGGACTGGCCGACCCAGGACCCGCGCTTCCTGACCGCGATCTACGCCGCGGTCCGGCCCGCCCGCACCGGGGCCCAGGTGCGGATCAGCGCAGCGGGTCACCCGCTGGCGCTAGTGCGGGCCGCGAACGGCCACGTGCAGGAGTTCGGGCGGCCGGGAACCCTGCTCGGGGTGCTGGCCCGCCCGGAGCTGCACGACTCGCAGCGGCTGCTGCGGCCCGGCGACAGCCTGATCATGTTCTCCGATGGCGTGACCGAGGCCCGCGGCGGCCTCACCCGTGACCTGTACGGCGATGAGCGGCTCCGCGGCCTGGTCGCCGGGCTGGGCGACCTGCCCGCGTCGGCCATGGCCGACGCCATCCTGCTCGCCGCGCTGACCTTCAGCGGCGGGCGCCAGAGCGACGATATCGTCGCGCTGGTGCTGAAGGTTCCGGCGGGTTAGCCGGCCAGCGAGACTAACCGGAGCGCCTCGCGGGCGGCCTTGATCGACGCGCGCTTCGCGGAGTCGAGGTACTCCTCGATCCGGGTGATGTGCCCGTCGCGCACCTGCAGGTACATCGCGGCGTGCAGCTCCACCTCCGCCCCGTTCGGCAGCAGGCCGCGCAGCACGTGCTGCTGCAGCATCCCGCCGGGAGCCGGCACCCGCCGGACGATGTCGTAGCGCAGGCCGGTCACCGCCCGGTGCAGGCCCTGCAGCACCTTCAGGTTGTCCTCGACCGGCTGCTCGATCAGGTCGTCGTTGTGCCAGATGACGGCATCCGGAGCGTAGATCTCCCGCAGCGTGCCGATGTCGCCGGCTTCCAGCGCGGCGAAGAAGCGGACGACGAGTTCCTCGCTGATGCCAGTGTCCTCGCTGATGCCAGTGCCTCCTTATTCGTTAACGCGGTGCGGCCCATCGCGGCGATGGTCTGCTCGTAGCCCCAGTCGCCCCCGACCGGCACCGGGAACAGGACCGGCAGGTCCACCCCGGCGGCCCGGTACTCCGTCAGCCGGGCGGCACATCGTTCGGCGCTGCCGTGCGCCACGAACCCGTCGGCCACCTGCTGCGGCACCCGGCCGGCCGCGCCCGCCCGGTCGCCCGCCAGCACAAGCTCGCGCACGCCCCGCAGGTCCACGCCCCCGCTGAGCTCGCCGAACAGGCGCGGCACGGAGGGATGCAGCACGTACCTGAGCACGACCGCCCGCGCCGCGGCCGCGGCCGACGCCGGGTCCTCGGCCAGGCAGCAATGCACCACGCAGGCGATCTCGACCGACGCCGGATCCCTCCCGGCCGCCCGCGCGGCGGCGCGGACGGCGCCGGCCGCCTGCCCGGCCTGGGCCGGCGTCATCAGGTTGAGGATCACGCCGTCGGCGATCCGGCCCGCAAGCTCGAGCATTCGCGGCCCGAGCGCGCCCAGCCAGACCGGCAGCCCGGCCCGCACCGGCGGGCTGTCCAGCGGCACCAGGCCCAATGGCCTTGCTTTTAGGTGACGTGCCAGGGTTAGCAGGTGGAGCTCGATTCGGCGGGTTACGGTGGTGACGCTGGGCTCGCCGGGTTTGCGGGCGGGGAAATCGCCGGCTTTCCTGGTTTTGCGGGGGCTGGCCCGGTCGGGGCGGCGGCGGACGAAGAATCCGGGCATGAGGATCTTCAGCAGGAACGCGGCCAGGGCCAGGTCCAGCTGGTCAGGGGGGAAAAGCCGCGACGGTGTCCGTCGCGGCCTGCAGGGCGTGCGGGAAGCTGATCTTGTCCGGGGGGATGCCCGCGGCCTGCACGCCGGCGCCGATGAGCCGGCAGGTGGCCTGGTAGACGGCGAACAGCGCCCACATCTCCTGCGCGACGCCCTCGGGGTCCTTGCTGCGCAGGACGGGCTGTCCCTCGCCCATGTCGGTCTTGTGGTGGCCGATGACGGTCTCGCAGCCCCACCGGTCCGGGTAGGCGCAGGCCAGGTCCAGCGCCGGGTACTCCGCGACATCGAGAAGGCTGGTGACAAGGCAGAACACTTCGGAGGACTCCTCGCCGCCGCCTTCGGGAGCGGTGCGGACGGTGTACTCGATGACCCGGACCGTGACCGGGGGGCCGTCGCTGGTGCGGGGCGGTTTCAGTTCCGCCAGGTAGGTGCCGTCGGCCAGGACCTTCACCGGTTTCAGCGTGAAGCTTGCCGAGGCGCGCCACAGGATGTGCGCCCCGGTGGCCAGCACGGCGCGGGCCAGCGGCCAGGACAGGAAGTTCCGGTCGGCCAGGATCAGCATCCCGGGGCCGAAGCAGGGCAGCAGGTCCAGGGCCAGCGGCTGCTCGCCCGCGGTGTACGGGCCGAACGCCGCGCCGGTCAGCGCGCCGGTCCCGGACTCGGCCGCGGCCACCCACCGGACCTGCGGGAACGCCCCGTCCCTGGACTGGTTCGACGGGCGCCCGAAGAACGCGGCGTTCTTCTCCTCGTCCGGCACGTCAGTCGTGGAGCCGTCAATGGAGATCACCCGCAGCCCGCAGCACCACACGCCCGGCGCGCCGTCCGCCCCGACCGGGCCCGCGACGTGCTCGAACAGCATCCGCAGCGGGTCAGAGCCCAGCTTTCCCCGGCCCCGGGACAGCGAGGAGATATTCGGCTGCCGCCACCGCCGGCCCTGCCCGGCGTCCACCCAGCCGTCCGGGTCCAGCTGCCCGGCCAGCAGGTCCCCGGCCCGCCGCCGGTGGTACAGCCCGTCCGCCAGCTTGGCCATCACCTGCCCGTACCCGCAGTTCCGGCCCCG
>WNGL01000502.1_pt1 | contig 48449 bp, 33 predicted proteins | sample 5400591 | NCBI WGS metagenome assembly WNGL01 (sample SAMN13153377, study PRJNA577476) | soil metagenome | isolation source: 80 cm soil or saprolite under Garry oak tree replicate 1 | place: USA:California | collected 2016-06-15 | reverse complement strand
GAGGGTCGCCACTACTATACAAACGGGTGAAGCGGCCTCTAGAGCCGTCGTATAGTAGTGGCGACCCTCGCGGTCGCCATGCCTGGTCGCTCTGGTCGCTTCTCTTTACGAGCTTACAACCACTGGCCTTCTCGCGAATTATCTCCATCTCTTTGAGTCGCTCTGAGCGCTTCTCTTTCCGACCTTACAACAGGCCTGTACAAGGAACCATTTGGGCTTGACAAAGTCTATTCTATTCAGTAATATTTTACTAGTTCAATGAATATTGAACTTCGATAATGAATATTGAACAGCAGTATCAAAGGTGGCTCTATGCCTTCTCAATCATCGCTCACCTTACAGATTGACGCCTGTCCGACCTACGAATTTCTGATGAGTCTATGCGTCTGGAATGACACGGTCGATCACGCGACTTACGAAGACGGGCAACAGTGGTTTCAAGCTGTTCGCCAGCAGGCTTCGCCCGGCCTGCTCAGCGCGGTTGAAGAGTTTTGCCAGAAAAACGACTGCGTCTGGGCCCACCTTCTCAGCGTGGCCTATGATTCGGCGAACCTGCATGACGTTCCTTCTTTCATCGAGCACCTGGTGACGATGGACGCCCTGGAAATACGCCTGCGCTTAACGGGCTACTACCAGCGGTATTTTCGACGCGCTACCGCGCCGGAGGTCATGTACACCGCAGCCAAAGGAGACCGGCAGGCACAGCAGCAGTTCCTGCACACCTCCTATCCAGAGAATGCGACCTGGCAAGGCGCGTTGGGGCATCTCTTCTCCCTCAGTCTAGAGGATACCAGGAAACAACTGGTGGAGCTACTGCGAGGCTGGTATGCAGAGGTCTTTCAACCGCGAGAAGCTGAATGGCTGCCTATCCTCTCGCGCGACGCCGAGGCCAGGCGTTTGCTTGCCACAACCGTCTCTGTTGAGCGCTGCATCGAGATTGTCACGAATGGATGGGAGTACGTACCGGAGCCAGGCGTCAGGCAGGTCTTGCTGATTCCCTCCGTTATCATACGCCCACAGGTGTATAGCGTGGACTATCACGAGGTGAAAATCCTCTGCTACCCGGTCGCCGACGAATACATCACCGGCGACTTTGAAGCTCCCTCCGTTCGTCTTGTACGCCTGGTGAAAGCCCTGGGTGATGAACGTCGTTTACGCATCCTGAAAAGATTAGCAACAGGCTCATATACCCTGCAACAGCTGGCAGACTACTTCGATGTCGGAAAGACCTTGATGCATCATCACCTCGTCGTTTTGAGAGCTGCCGGGTTAGTCTATTTGCTGGGAGATGATAACAAGAAGTATCGCCTGCGACGGGATACGCTGGCTCAACTGGCTCCACTCCTCGAGGGCTATCTCCTGGACAAGCCCTTGTAACACTGTGTTCAGAATGATCTTCTCCCTCGCGCAGCCTCTACTGGAGGGGGAGGAAAGGAGAACCATGCTTTCGTTCTCTCGCGGCCTCTGGCGCCATCAAAATTTCATGCTGCTGTGGGCGGGACAGACGGTGAGTCTGTTTGGGACGCAGATCACCACTCTGGCTTTGCCTACCATAGCTATCCTGCTTTTGCACGTAACTCCCTTTGAAGTAGGAGTGCTGGCCGCTATTCCCTGGGTCGCTTATCTCGGCCTGGGATTGTTTGCCGGAGTAACTGTTGACCGTATGCCTCGACGTATAGTCATGATGATTGCAGATATCGGGCGAGCAGTGGCGCTGGGCTCAATTCCGCTCGCATTTACCCTGGGGGTGCGGTCGATCTACCACCTGTACCTTGTGGCCGCAATAGTCGGTATTCTCAACGTCTTCTTCGAGATAGCCTATCACTCGTACCTGCCTACTCTGGTAGAGCCGGGTGAGCTCATCGAAGGCAATGCCAAACTCTCGCTTGGCGATGGGGCAGCGCAGATGGGAGGCCCTGCCCTGGCGGGCTTTCTGATTGAGCTTCTTGGAGCTGCCCTCGCCATCATCACCGATGCTATCTCATACTTGCTATCAGCACTCACGCTGCTGCGTATCACCGCGCGAGAGAGCAAAAAAGAGACAGTTCGAGGCACGAATGTTCTCGCTGAGATGAGAGAAGGGATCAAGCTCGTGCTGCGTCATCCAATAATCAGGATTCTTATTACGGTGAGCAGCGTTCAAAACATAGGAAGCTCCATCGCGGATACCGCCATTCTTCTTTTTGCCTATCGTACTCTACATCTGACTCCTGGGATCGTTGGACTCACCTTTACCCTGGGTAGCGCTGGCTTTGTCCTGGGGGCGGTCACGGCATCGGCGATCACGCGCAAGCTTGGGGGTGGCCCGACGCTCGTGTTCTCCAGTCTGCTCGGAACGCTTTCCTACCTGGTCATCCCCCTGGGCTTGCTTGGCGCGCCTATCTAGGGACGAGTGGCTGCTACCGCGCTGACGCTGGCCTTTGGATCGTTGAGCCTCGGCTTCCTTCTTGGCGGCCTACTGGCATCCACCTGGGGCCTGGTCGCAACTATCATTTGCGGGGGGATTGTGTTTCTAATCGGCTCCCTCCCGCTGCTCAGCAGAGTAATTGTGAGCTACAAGAATCCCTCATCCGCAGTGGTTAGCGAAGCAACGCTCCAAAATCAACCGCTATAATATAGGCGACAGAAAAGTAACGTGGACAGGAATGGTATACTATTGTGGAAGTGTTCTTACTCTACTCCGTTGGGAGGTATTCTCATGGCATACCAGATGACCCTGACATTGACCGATGAAGAATACGCTGCGCTGAAAGCGGAAGCGGCGAAGAATGGTGTGCGTCCAGAAATGCTGCTACATGACTTCATGAAACAAGGCTTACAATCATCTCTTCCAGCAAAACGTTCAATGACCCAAGAGGAGTTTGAGGAAAAGCTCTACCGTGAAGGGGTAATAGAGAATATTCCAACACGGGAACCCTTAACGCCGGAAGAACAAGCAGAGCGCGAACGCCTTGGTCGATTGTTTGCTGGCGGCAAACCCATGTCTGAAATGGTTATAGAGGATCGAGGACCATATTAATTCAGTATTGCCGCCACTGAGGGATTAGAAATTGAGAACCCAAACAATTATCCATAAGTAGCCTGAAGAGAAAAGCACCCAGGCCTAAGTGTCAGAGGCAATAGGTGCCTTTCTCTTCTATAAATCCTACTATGCCTCCCCAACCTACTTTCCATCTCTAAAATGCCTGCTCAACGTCGCGATAACCGCCAGAACCGCTTGCGGAGCGAATGCCACCAGCACCGTTGGAACAGGGCCAATCACCTGTAGCAACAAGCCCGTGATCGCTAGCCCGACAGGTTCGCTGCCGAAGGCGATAAGGCGGAAGACGCTGTTTACTCTGCCCTGCAGGTGATCGGGGATGATGGATAGGCGGTAGGCGAACTGCACCGACATGTAAATGGGTACGACGATGAAGCTCAACGCCGTCGCTATGCCCAGCAGCAATGGATTGGTCGCGAAGGCGATGAGCAGCCATGTCAAGGCCCACATCCAGGTAGTACCGATCATCAGTTGCCCAAAACGAAAGCGCCTCTGAAGCGGCGTGACCAGCAATGCTCCTACGATGCTGCCAATGCCAGCACCCGCGAAGATCAGGCCTATGGCGAATGACGAGGCGTGCTGACCCTGCGCCATGACGATCAGGATCAGAGCGTAGCCCGACACCGGCAAGATCAATCCGCCGGTGAGCAGCGCTATGAAACGAATGACCGGGGCGCGCCAGAGCCAGGTCAGCCCTTCGCCAATTTCCGCCCACAAATGGATCGGCTTCGCGTCCCGCTCTTCCTGAAACTGCTTCTTGATAAAGAAGAGTGACAGCACTGAGACTCCATAGGAAATGGCATCCGTCAAAAATGGGATGGCTCGCCCGATGCCATAGAGGATGCCACCAAACGAAGGGCCGATCATGCCCGAGACCGAGTCAAGCACCATATTCTGCGCCGCCGCACCTGGAAGCTGCTCCCTGGTCACAACCTGGGGAAGACAGGCCGTTTCCGCCAGGCCGAAAAAGGTGAACAGGGTACCTTCTACCAGCGAGACAATAGCCAGTTGGATGATCGTCAGATGGCCCAGTACGATCGCGACGGGGATGCTCCCCAGCGCGAGCGCGCGGCCCGTATCACACAGAATCATGACGCGCTTGCGATCCCAGCGATCAACCAGCGCCCCTGCGGGCAGGATGAACAGCGCGTAGGGCAGCCCACGCAGCGCGGCGATTAACCCGGCCTGGGCGGGCGAATGAGTTATCGCGAGTACCAGCAGTGGAAAGGCGAGCATGGAGACGCGCGTTCCGATGCTCGAGACCATCTGGCCGCTCCAGAGCAGCATATAATCGCGATTACGCCATAAGGGAACTCGTTTTTCTGGGAAGGTAGCTTCTTCTCTATTGTCCACCTTCCCTACTGTACCCGGGACTTCTTGAACCTGTGACATGGTAACACTCCCGTAACATCCAGTATCCATTGAACAACCGAAAACACATTAGAGTGAGAGAAGCGGCAGGTACGCTCTTGTAGGAGAGATGCGACGGGTTGGAGTGCCATAGAGATGGCGCAGGTCAGTCGATCGCAGCGGGGGAGACGTACCCGGCAGGATACACCGAGAGAATGAAAGTGAGGCAGAAAAGCGGTCTGGTCATCCATGGAGGACGGTACTACTCACCTCATAGAAGTGTGAGTAGCGCACCTGGACACTATGGAGCCACTTTCTGCCGCGCAAGCCCGGCGTATACGCTCACGCGGCAAAGGCAATCATTTGTATGAAGTCTGGTAGTAGAAATCGCATTTTCATAGCTCAATAGTAACATGCTCATGCGTCAAAGGTCAAGCTTTGGACAGCCATGCCTCTACTTGTTCTATGTGTTCACGATAGTGGCCAAAGGAATTTCCCTCGATGAGAGTAGTGATAGGTTCGCCATCCCACCAGGAGAAGCGGTGTATATCGGTAAGATCCTCATACACTAGAGCAATGTCCCACGCAGTACCGTTATCGCCTGTCCGCCAAGATGTACCCGATCACCATCCAGACGAACCCGTACCACGCCGCCGCGAGCCGAGGCCTGATAACCAACCAGTTCATCTCTATCGAGCCGTTTGCTCCAGAATGGGCTGAGGCAGCAGTGCGCCGAACCGGTGACCGGGTCCTCATTGACGCCCACGGTGGGAGCGAAAAAACGCGAGACAAAATCATAACCGCCCGAACTGGCGCAACTGGTGACAATCACGCCCCGGACCGGAATCCTCCCTAGCAGCGTGAAGTCTGGCTGCATCGTGCGCACTATCTCCTCCGACTCGACCTCTACCAGGTAATCAAAGTGGCTCCTGCCCACATACTTCACCGTAACGCCCAGCGCCTCGATCAATCCAGCCGGGGCTTCCGTCGGAACCTCTGGCTTGGCGGGAAAATCCATCTCGATCCAATCGCCTCGCCGGTCAGCCGTGAGCAGCCCGCTCAACGTATGAAAACGCGCACGCTCGCCCAGCTTCAACAAGCCTGTCTCCCACAAAATATGCGCGCTGGCAAGCGTGGCGTGTCCGCACAACTCCACCTCAACTGCGGGCGTGAACCAGCGCAGGTTATAGCCACCATCCATCTTGAGCAGGAACGCCGTCTCCGATAGATTCATCTCTTTGGCAACATCTTGCATCCATCGCGCATCTCGCTCCTCCGGCAACACACATACCCCCGCTGGATTGCCCGCAAAAGGCTTGTTCGTGAATGCATCCACCTGATAAATAGTCTGTCCCATATGCTCTTTCATCATGCCAGTTACTTCTCTATCGTACTCTTGGTGTTCCGCTCTCCATCATACGAAAGCAATATCCGCTTCCCCTCATAAACTGTCTCAAGATGCACCGGGCGCCCCCACAACACGTAGACATGTTGCAGGGTCTTCTCAGCATAAATCATGTCGAGTTCATTGCCTTCGTACAAGTGCTTGATGTAGAGTTCGCGATTGCCCCGGTAGTCGCCGTTGTCTACAACGAGGTAGGGGCTGCCGAAGTTGGTCATGCTGGCAACGATGCCATCGCGCACCTTCTCCCAGTTTTTCTCGACGATTACCCATTCATCGCCCTCTTTCTTATACAGATAGAGGTCGAGATCTTTAATCAAGTCTTCGGTAAGGTAGTTGCGCAGGAACGAGACATCGTTCTCCATTTCGCGTACCTCGAAAATCTTTTGCAGTCCCTGTTCCGGCTTGCGTCCCAGTCGCTCCTGTTCCTCTTTGGTCGGGTTGTTCCAGCGCTGCTCGATATCCTCGAAGACCTTGAAGCCTACGTAGTAAGGATTGAGGTAGGTGCGCGAGGGTGAGAGAACGCCCGAGTGCAGTTGGGCGAACTCGACGGTTTCGGAGTCGGAGATGACACCTGTCTCGCCCATTCTGCGCATGATGCGCGAATGCCAGATGCTATTATGGTGGAGCATACCATTGGCAATGTAGCGGTGTGTGCGATCAACTGTGATATCATACACATCAGCTGTGCCGTGTTCAATGCTGACTACTTCATCGATAGGGTCTTCTTTGCGGAACCACTTGTGACCTGTCAGGTATTGGCGCAGGTTTTCTCGTTTGCGAGCAAGACCAAAGCCGATTTCCTGCGCGTAAACCTCTGCTGATTTCCCACTGATCCAGACGTTCACTCCACGCTGTCGTGAAAGAATGCCGTAGTTCAGGAGCAAAATTTGTAACGTCTGAGCGATATCGTCGCTGAAGGTCGAGAGTATCACGCCCTGTTTGACAGAAGCGCACCCATCACAGTCGAAGTATGCCCACAGGAATGCGCTTACTACTTGTTTGGGTGAGCGCAGGATGCAATCGGGGATGCGTTTTTCTCTTGCTTTAGCTTTCAGGTCAATACCGAGTGATTGCAACAGGTCAAGCACATTGGCTGAATAGAAGACGACGCGCCATCTACCGCCTTTGCCGTTGAGTGTCCTGGCGTCCCAGTATGGAGTTGCCTCGATCGCAAATAAGTCTCGAACGAGCAAGGCGTAGCGGTCTGCTAGCTCGCGGTCTCCGGTTGTGTAGCCGATAGCATTCTTGGTGATATGGATGTTGCCATCACCAATGAGATAGCCAAGAAACTCGGCGAATGCTTCTGTAACGTGGGTAGGTGCAGTAAGTGGGAAGCGATGGCTATATTGTGGCTTGCCATTGTTGCCGAAAGTGTAGCCTGTACTATCAATAGCGGCTGTGATGCGGTCTTTCGCATATGTTGTCTTACCACTCAGCGAACGATAGACAGTATGGACGCCTACACCCGCCGCTTGTGCTACATCATCTACTGTAGATGCCACTATTTTTATCGGTTGGGAGATTGGTACCAACCGCTCAGGCCAGATGTTATCACCAACGCTCAATGGGATGCGTTGTCCTATCTGTACGTCTTTCAATGCAATCCACGCATCTGGCCCGATACTTAGTTTGTGTTCTTCCGCGCCTTCGAGTACAAGTCCGCGCCGAGTGCGCAGGCGCATGGTGGCAGCATTGCGAGCAATATGCCGGTCACTGATCTCGTCTTGCTCTCCATTGCCAGTAACTACCTTCAGGTTCTGACCCTGCGCAAGCATGTCGTGTAGTGCATCATAACGCAGCAAACCATGCTCGGTCAGTACGAGGCTATCTTTTCTGAGACATGCCCATCCCTCGTTCATGGTCTTCGTTCGCATCTGTGGCACAAAATACAGCATCTCCGTGCGCACGATTTCGATGATGTCGCGCTGCCAGGCCTGCAGGTGCGGCGCGTAACGCAGCAGGAAGAGGAGGATATCTTTCTCTGGCTTCTCTGGAAATTTGGGTGATTTACGGGAGAGTTTTTCGCGTTCCTCCTCGGCTCTTCTGGCCTTCGTTTCCAGGCCCCACAGGTCATCGTATTCGCCAGTAGTTTTCGTAGCGGGTTTTTCCTCTTTTTTCTCAGGCTCGTTCTCGCGGATCAACAGGTTGTAGTCTACATGTTCCTGGATCGAGAGGACGGCATCGAGGAAACGTTCGACTTCGGCTTTGCCGTGATCGAACTCGTATTTGGCGATGCGCTCGGCGTGGATGCTCACTTTATCGATCATGCGGCGCGAGGTGTGCTGGAAGTAGGCGTTGTTCTTGAAAAAGTCGGTATGACCGAAGACGTGCGCCGCGACGAAGGTGTTTTGGAGCAGGTTGTTCATATCCATGAGGAAGGCATAACTGGGGTTGGTGTTGACGACCATCTCATAGATTTTGCTCAGGCCGAAGTCGTACTGCATTTTTTGCCGGTGGTACGCTTTGCCGTGCGTCCAGTGGCTGAAACGCCCCGGCAGGCTGTACGAGGCAAATTCGTACATGATGGTCGCGGGTACCAGCTCGAAGTGCGTAGGAAACGGATCAAGTCCGAAGGTACGCGCTTCTTCCCAGGCATGATCTATCGCGTCACGCAATCGTTCAATATCGCTATCTGACATCGAGATGCTCCTGTAGGGGCGCGATTTATCGCGCCCAGGTTGTCTCTCACATTGTATCCAGGAGGGCGCGATAAATCGCGCCCCTACAAATCCATACCAATGGTCATCACGCGGGGACGGTGTCGCGCAGCGCGAAGAACTTCCTCAGCGCGGGATAGACCTCTTTTTTATCCGAGATGGTGACGGAGATGAATTTCCTGTCGCTGATCTTGTTGTAGGCGGACATCAGAGTGCTGGGCGAACGGTAATGTCCCTCGCGAATCTCTCCGTAGCCAAAGATATTACATAGTTCCATCAGTTTGGTGACCAGTTGGACACAGCGGTCATTGTCCCAGGGCAGGTTATCGCCATCGGAGAAGTGGAACGGGTAGATGTTCCAATCGTCCGGGTTGAAGCGTTCTTTGATGATTTGCAGTGCCAGTTCGTACGCGGATGATACCTGCGTGCCGCCGCTTTCGCCTTTATGGAAGAACTCTTCTTCGGTGACTTCTTTGGCCTCGGTATGGTGGCTGATGAAGACGATCTGCACGTTGTTGTACTTGGTGCGTAGGAAGCGTACCATCCAGAAGTAGAAGCTGCGCGCGATGTATTTCTCGAATTCGCCCATTGATCCGCTGACGTCCATCATGGCTATCACTACGGCATTCGACTGGTATTTAATCGTCGGCTCCCACACTTTGAAGCGCAGGTCATCGGATTTGATGTCCTTGAATTTGGCTTCGCCTTTGGCGGCGTTGCGTTTCAGATTTTCCATAATGGTGCGCTTCTTGTCCAGGTTGGTGAGGGGCCCTTTTTTGCGCACATCGGTGAAGCGCACGGCTTCGGTCTGCAGTTCTTGCTGGCGTTTCTGTTCGAGGTTGGGCAGGCCGAGATCCTCGAAGATCATCGCGGCCAGTTCTTCCATCGTGATTTCGGCTTCATAGAAGTCGTAGCCGACCTCTTTACCGGCATCGCCCTTTTTCCCTTTGCCGGGGCGCGGCTCCTGGGCGACGACATCGCCGACTTTGCTTTTGCCATTGCCCTGGCCCGCGTGCTGCTGGCGACCCGGGTCAAAGCGAAAACGGTATTCGTCAAGCGAGCGAACGGGAACGCGCACCATCTTTTTCCCATCGGAGAGGATGATGCTTTCCTCGCTGACAATATCGCCGAGGTTTTTCTTGATGGCTTCGCGGATTTTTTCTTTATGGCGTTCCTGGTCAACCTGTCCTTTGCGGTGCAATGACCAGTCATGTTGTGAGACAGACATGCAGAACACTCCTTCTTTAGCCAGAGCGGAGCTCGTTCAGTTCGCATGCGCGGTCTATGCGTCCTATCATTCCGCTATCCCTGCTGGCCACGGCTCATTCAGTTCGCGCTCATAGGTCGCCCTGATCGTCTCTATCTGTTCAGCAAGCTACCTGTATAGCGTAAGATTTCATTCGCGCATACATGGCAGTATCCATGCTCTGTCATGAGGCGGTTAACGACATCGTTAATCTTGCGTAGTTGCTCCTTATCTGGAGTGCGCGTGGAGGTGGTGATTTTCACCACGTCGCGCAGATCAGCGAAGAGTTTCTTCTCAATCGCCTCCTTCAAGCGCTCGTGGCTGGTGTACTCGAAGGTCAGTCCTCTACGCGCCAGCGACGAGATGCGAATGAGAATTTCCTCACGGAAAGGCTTCTTGGCGTTTTCGGTGACGCCAATCTGCTCTTCAATCGAGCGCATTAACTGCTCGTCCGGCTCCATCTCTTCATCGGTGATGGGGTCGCGCAGGCGCGTCTTGTTGCAATAGGCTTCGACGTTATCCAGGTAGTTGTTGAGCAGGGTGCGGGCCGACTCTTCGTAAGAGTAGACGAAGGCGCGCTGCACCTCTTTCTTTGCCATTTCGTCGTATTCTTTGCGCGCTTCCTGGATGAAGTTCAGGTAGCGTTCGCGTTCTTCGCGGCTGATGCTGGTGTGCTGGTCGAGTCCATCGCGCAGTGCGCGCAGGGCATCGATGGGATTGATGCAGGTGGTGTTTTGTTTCACCAGCGCGCTTGAGAGGCGGTTGATGACATAGCGCGGCGAGATGCCGTCCATGCCTTCGCGAACCGCTTCGTCCTGCAATTCCTTGATGTCCTTCTGCTTGAAGTCCTCGATATCCTCACCATCGTAGAGCTTGAGTTTCTTCATAGTACTCATACCCGCCTTCTTGGATGGCTCCAGGCGCGTGAGGACGGCGAAGACACTGGCGATGCGCAGAGTATATGGCGCGATATGCACGTTCTGCAGGGCGCTCTGCTTCAGTAGCTTCTCATATATTTTGACTTCGTCGGAGGCGCGCAAGTTGTAAGGGACTTTGACAAGAATAATGCGATCCTGCAACGCTTCCGACTTCTTGTTGCCTACAAAGGCCGCGTATTCATGTTCATTGGTGTGGCTGACAACTACCTCGTCGGCGTAGATCATGCTAAAACGCCCGGTCTTGATGTTCTGTTCCTGGCTGAGTGTAAGCAGCACGTACAGGAACTTCTCATCTGTTTTGAGCATTTCAACAAATTCCATGAGGCCGCGATTGGCGATATTGAGTTCACCATCGAAGCGATAGGCGCGTGGGTCGCTTTCGACGCCTACTTCACCGATGGTGGAGAGGTCAATGCCTCCGACTAACTCACTGATATCCTGGCTCTTCGGGTCGGACGGCGTGAAGGTACCGACACCTACTCGATATTTTTCGCTAAAAGCAATGCGTTTGACGGGGACAGCCTCAATGTGTCCCTTGTACTGAGTGTCTATCATGTAGCGGCAGTGGGGACACAGGTCGCCCTCGACGTAGAGGCCAAATTCTTTTTCGACATCGGCGCGCAGATCGTTGGGGATCAGGTGTAGAGGTTCCTCGTGCATGGGGCAATCTTTAATGGCGTAGATCGCTCCATCTTCTGAGCGGCTGTAGGCTTCTAATCCTCGTTTGAGGAGGTAGACTATCGAGGATTTACCACCGCCGACGGGACCCATCAGCAACAAAATACGTTTACGCACTTCCAGGCGCTGAGCAGCGGAGTGGAAATACTCAACGATTTGTTGGAGGGGTTTCTCGATGCCGAAGATTTCCTGGCTGAAGAAGTTGAAACGAGGTTCTCCATTGCGAGTTGTCTCGACACCCGCGTCCATAATCATATGATAAATGCGCTCATGCGAAAGATGCGCCACTTCATGCTTCTTGGTTGCAATTTCAAAGTACTGAGCAAACGTTCCTTCCCACTGTAAGCCCCGTTCACGGTCTCTGTATTCCTCTAACCGCTTCACCAGGTCCATAAGTCACCCTCTCTGTTCTATGCTGTCAGGCCGATCAGATGCTTCCTGACTGCTGAGTAAACGCACTAGGCAACTGGATTTAGATAATAAGGACAATGCTTCGCATGGGAAGCCCTAATGAGTTCAAAAGGGCTGGTTTCTTGCTCGACATATCGAGTTGGAGAACCCAGCCCTTTCTTTACAAATGTTACATGGAAGGTGAACCGCTCGACAAGTCGAGATAGAGAACCAGCCCTTTCCTTTTCAATGCCAGATGGGAGGCGAACTCCTTGATTTAGTATTCTCAATTTCGGTCCCATTTTCCATTCAAACGGGAGATGAAACCTACGAGATGCTGTCGCAAACATACTATTAATGGTAGCATACAGTACAGATAGTCCCCTGTCAAGGGTAAAAAAGGGCTTTCACACGGCCTTTCACATCTCCTTCACACTTCCAAATGGATGTGTGTTGCTCACTCTATCGGACGGGCAAATGAGATTGTGTCATACATGGAATACGAAAAAAGCAGTACCAGGGACTCATTCTTTCGAGAGGGTATGTTTGTGGAAGCGGCATATTCCATACATGCACTATCATACGTGATCTCTCACAGGCGACTTTCCATCGGCTCATAAAGAATCGCCGCTGACGGAGAGACGTAGACGCGGTCTCCTTTCCTGAATACGTGTTGATCCACACGCAGTCCCTGGAAGGTCAACCCGTTCAGACTCTCCGCATCCTCAATGACCCAGGCTCCATACTCCTTTTCCCAGCGTATCTTTGCGTGCAGGCGAGAGACGCGCTGCGACGGTACCTGCACATCGGTGCTTGAAAGTCGCCCCACGGTAAGGAGGGGTTGATCAAGCTGTCGTTGTCCCACAATCTGTCCATCCACCTCAATCAATACGCGAGCGTTGAGCGGTTGCTGCGGGTTTCTATTGCTGCTTCCTCTCACAACACGAGGATCCCGCGCAGGTAGTCCTGGCACCGGCTCTGGCCTGACAGGAGGATATGGTACAGGTGTGGGTGGGTGAGGTGGTCTCGCTCCCTGGGCCTGCTGGTTGATTAAACGCTCGATTTCAGCCCTGGGAACAATTACCGATCCACCCTGATAATCAACGTTGTAGCGATTCTGTTCCTTGAGCAGCCCCGCAAACACACCGTTCTGACGCTTCAATTCCTGGTAGGTCCCCTGCTCAACAATACGTCCGTCTTTGAGTACAATGATTTCATCCACATTGCCCAGCGTGCTCAGGCGGTGAGAAATCATCAAGACGGTGCGTCCCACCACAAGGGTATCGATGGCTCGCAGTACCTCGACCTCTGCTTCGACGTCCAGGCTGGCGGTAGGCTCGTCCAGCACCAGGATGGGCGAATCAACCACAATAGCGCGCGCGATCGCTAAGCGCTGCCTTTGCCCGCCGGAGAAGTTCTTGCCTCGTTCGCGGACCTTGGTTTGGTAGCCGTCAGGCAAAAGCATAATCGTGTCGTGGATGTGTGCTTGTTTTGCCGCTGCGACGATCTCGTCATAGGTCGCTTCTGGTCGCCCTAACTTGAGATTCTCCAGGATGGTTCCCTCGAAGAGCACCGATTCCTGCAAGACCTGGCTGACATTGCGGCGTAATAAAGCCAGTGGGATCGTGCGAGTATCGATGCCGTCAATTTTGACGTTTCCCTGATTGACTTCGTAAAAGCGAGGGATCAGCTTAATCAAGGTGGTTTTGCCACCTCCGGATAGGCCGACGAGCGCGACTTTTTTGCCCGCGGCAATGTGCAGGTTGATGCCCTTGAGGATGGGGCGTTCCGGCGTGTAGCCAAAGACGACGTGTTCAAAGGTGATCTCGCCCCTGAGCCGCTGTGGTCCGGCGTACGGGACTGCACTCTCAGAGATTTCGGGAGCCTGGTCCAGGACTTCTTGCATGCGCTCAGCCCCGGCCGCGGCACTGGTGAAGACGTTGGCCAACTTGGAAAGATCTTTCATGGGTTGGAAGAAATTCTTCAAGAAACCAATGAAAAGGGTCAGGGTGCCAGCAGTAACGACGGGATTAGCCACGACGTCGATGATGGGGAATTTCCCTGTCACTATAGCAATGGCCCCCATGCCGATGATGAAGGCAGAACCAAGCGTTACTAAAATATTCACCACCGGCGTAAATTGTGCCTGGAGTGCGCCTGCATCAAGCCCTGCCTGGCGGCTTTTGCCAACGTAGCGGTTAAAGCGCGTGGCTTCACGGTCTTCCAGTGAGAAGGCTTTCAGTACCGTAATGGCACCGACATCCTCTGCTGCAACGTCGGCTACTTCTCCAAGGGACTTGGATGCTCTTTTAGCGGCAGCCTTGATGGCTTTAGTGTAGGAGAAGATGGTAACGGCGAGAGCTGGCACGAGAACTATTGAGCCGATCGCTAGTTGCCACTGTGTTGTCCACATAAAATACACGGCAACCACCAGGATTAAGATATCTCCCAGCGAGTCGACCAGGCCGTCGGTGACCAGCTTTTCAACGTTGGCGATGTCACCCGTGATACGCTGAACAAGATCACCTTTCTTTTGTTTGCCGTGCCAGTCCAGTGAGAGGCGTTGGAGCTGGTCAAAGAGTTTTTTGCGCAGCCGTGCTGAAAGATTCTGCGCAACACGAGAGGTCAGGAAGAGCTGCAGGTAGATGAGTCCCGCATCGAGTAGACCAAGTACCACGAGCACGATGATTAAGAAAGTGACGATGGTAGAACTACTGTGTGGAGCAGGGCTGTACAGGTTGAGGACAAGGTTAAATGGAGAACTTGGCTCCTTTGAAGGAGGTGGGACCCCCTTTACAGTTGGAGGAGGTGTAGCTGCATTAAAGATGTCCTTGATGACAACGATGCCGTAAGAAGAGGCGAGCACCTCGAAGATGGTCGCTCCAAAAATGAACACAACGAGAAAACGGTATCCCTTGAGATTGCTCCACAGAAAACGAATCATGATTTTTCCCCTTCCTAAGTCTGGGAAACCCGACGCAGCCTCATTAATCGTTGTTGATAGTTCGCGTTATCGCCAGGTGTTCAGACGGTTGACCCAGCGAGAGGAATGTCGTCAACACAGACGGATTTCGTGCTCAAGGAGACACTACGTGTACAAGCGATGGTTCCTTGTATAACGTACCACGTTTCTAGCCCTGGTGGATAAACGCTGCCAAGAGCATGTTTTCGCGGATGCATTCCGCATGAACGCATTTCTTGACGGGTTCAACAAACCGAGCGGGAGTCACGTCCCGTTGCAGAGGAATGGAATCTGGGAACATGTATCCTGATGCTCTATCCATAAATATTTGATGACGTGAAGTGAGGGCGAGGAGCATTGGAGAGAAATATGGGAAGAGGGAAAGCAGGAGAAAGCGGTAAGATTGTTCCCTCTTGTGTCTCTTACCACACTGGCAACCCGCGCAGCTTTTGCGCCTTGTCTCCAGCAGGCGTTGATGCGCTCTCCAACGATACGAAATACTCCAGCAACAAGCGATGGACGAAAATATAGCCACCTCCCATCTTGCGCAAAAGGATGCGCTCGGCAGCGGAATCGAGGAAGCGTGGATAGTTCCACGGGATTGAACCGGCGCGCCAGAGCAGAAGGCGTACCACACCATGCTGCAAACAGGCAAGCCCGCCGTAGAAAAGTCCTACCAGGAGTCCAGCACTTAGTCCAACGATCAGCCCATCGCTCAGTCCGACGCTCAACGCAGTGCTTAACCCAACGCTCAGTCCAACGCTCAGCCTGAATCCCAATCCGAAGGCCAGTCCAACGCTCAGTCCAACGCTCAGCCCAACGATACCTGCGCTGATGAGTCCAAGCACGAGACAATTGCGAGCAGAACGGCGAACGCCTTGATTGGGTACAACACGGTGCTGATCACTCATGGTTTCACTTGACACCCCCTGAAGGAGTCCAATCACTAGCCAAAAGCTTAGACCGTAGCTCAACCCGAAGCTTAGACTGTTGCTCTGCCAGGCGTTCAGTCCGCCGATGAGTCCCACGAAGGCCATTTGACTCAAGGTTGTGAGGATATGACTCTTCGCGAGCAAACTCCGTCCAAGACTTCTCCACGACCAGATGAGTTCATCGGTGAGGACGATACCAATAGGCTTCACTATGAGCAGCTGGCTGAGAAGTAGGCTGCTCCCCCAGACGAGCAGCATGCTGCCCTGCACAGGGATCACCGCGCCGCTCACCATGCTGCTCAGCACGGGGCTTACCCCAATGAGTAGACCAAGGCTCAGCCCGAGTAGTGATCCTACGATGATGCCTTTTTTGATACCATCAAGTACCGCCTTGAGGAGGATGCTACCCAGCCCGATGAGCAACCCGGCGCCCAGCCCGGCGACAAACCCGGCGTTCAGCCCGATGAGCAACCCGGCGCCCAGCCCGGCAGCAAGCCCAATGAGTATTCCCGCCTTGAGCCGTTCCACGAGACGAGACCAGATGCCCCTCCCCACTTGCTCGCCGCTCTCTTGTGGTTGCTGGATGCTACTCCCTGCATAAAGCAGCCATCCCATAAATCCACCAAGCGCAAGGTTCAAGGCGAGAGACGTGAAAGAGGGAAGAATCCAGGGCAGCAACAACGAGTGCGCTCCAAGACAGACAAGCATACCGATGAAGATTGCAGGAAACCAAAGTGCCCACCTGTCATAGGCCCGGCGCGTCCGATCTCCTTTGAGCCAATCGGGTTGTAGATGCTCGATGTAGAAGACGGTCTGGTTCTGCCGTTTCATCTGCCGTGCCAACCACGAGAGCCAGTGCGTGGTTTGTTCAGGCGTGTAGCGCATCTCAGACTCTCGATACCTGAGCATCCGCTCAATATAGCGCTCGAAGAGCTGCCGCTGCCGCTCCGTGAGGGAGGCTCCTCGTAAGAGCTCCTCGATGGGCAAACCATGATAGGTCAAGGTCAGGATGCTGAGCATCAACGGCGTGTTCGTGAGCTCGCGCAGCCCAGCATCCTGGTGCAACGCCACCCGCAGTGCCCATAACGGCTCCCCCCCACGTGCCAGGTAGTCATCGACCTGCTGCTCGGTGAGCGGCTGCACCATCACAGCGCTACCCAGCCGTACACGCGCAGTTTGCGCCAGGTAGTCCGCACTGCGGCTGCATACCACCAACGGCAACAGCCCATGCTCCTGTCGGTAGGTATTGATAGCCTCGATACAGGCCGTGCGTTCCCTGGGAGCCACCTCATCCAGCCCATCGAGCAGGGAAAGGATCTGATCCGTATCTACCCAGGCTCGACCCAGCTTGCGTGGCACCTGGTAGGTGCTGCTGAGCTCCTCGACCAGCCAGTCTACGAGAGGCTGCTGCTTGGTGGCCCAGGATGACAGATTGAACACCACGGGCAGAGGGTGATGCTCATCGTGCTCGGCACGATCCAACAGATCGCGTGCTATTTCCAGCAAGAGGGTTGTTTTGCCTGAGCCAGGCGCACCCAGGATCAGCAGCTCTCCAGCAGCCGCGTCGTACACTTCGGTGATGCGAGTGCCCACGGACAAAGGATAAGGCGCACCCGCAGGTTGGTGGAGCGCCAATTGCCACGGGTTGGCCACGGCCTCGGGTTGCTCCTCTAGTCCCAATGCTACGAGAGCGGCTCCGTGCAGCGAATGCTCCAAGACTCCGGCAATCCAGAAAGCGCGTACCTTCTTCAATAACCGTTGTCGATTGGTTCGCGAGACGGGCACTCTCACATTCCCAGACGAGGAAATGGCCTGAATAGTGGGTGGAAGCCCCTCCAACGCTGCCGGCTCTTTATTGTCTGCTGTATGAATGTAGTACGGAGCAAGTGGTTGCATTGTTGAGAAGGATTGTTCCTGTTCCTTTGGCAACAGCCCATGTATGGGGGCAGGAAACGTGTCTGGCGAAGAAATCTGCTCTTGTGCCAGGGGGACAGAGGATAGACTTAACGAGAGCGACTGTGTGGCAACACTTACATTTTCAAGGACACCTGCGAAGTCTTGCACAGTGACAAAACGCGCTTGCGGCTCTTTGGCCAGCGCCCCGAAGACGGCGTCTTCGACGGCGGGAGGAAGGGAAGGAATCCGATCACATAAGCTGGGAGGGGCTAGGTGTAGGTGCTGACTGAACACCTCAAAGAGGGAACCACGAAAGGGCGGTTCGCCGCACAGCCATTTGTAGACCAGCACCCCCAATGCGTATTGATCGCTCGCGGCGGTGGGTTTGCCTTGGATCTGTTCAGGAGCCATGTAGAGGGGAGTCCCAGCTGGATTCTGGGTCGAGAGCGAGCCTAGGGAATGTTGGACCACTGCGATGCCAAAATCGCTGAGCACCACCTCGTCGTTGGTGTTGAGAAGCATATTCTCCGGTTTAACATCGCGGTGGATCACGCGCTGCTGGTGGGCATAGTCCAGGGCTGGGGCGATCTGCTTAACATAGCTTACGACCTGCTCCAGGGACAGGCGCATCCCCTTGGGATGCTGGGTGCGCAGGGTCCCGTTGGGGGTATACTCCATCACCAGAAACGGGGTCTGGTCCTGGAAACCGAACTCAAGCACGCGCACGATATGGGGATGCTGCAGGTGAGCGATAGTACGAGCCTCGCGCAGAAATTGCGCATGGGTGTCCGGCTCCATGCGCATATGGAGGACCTTGATAGCGGCAGGGACCTCTAAATAGCGATGTTCTGCCAGGTAGACCTCGGCAAAGGCCCCACGTCCGAGTAAGCGGAGCAACTGGTAATTGCCAAGGAATTGTCCCACACGTTCAGTCATACACCGGTTCTCTCCAGGAGGAAATCACCAACACAGAAGGATTGCGTGCTTCGGGATACACTACGTGTACAAGAGAGGGTTCCATGCATATCATAGCACATCTATGGTGTTATTAGATAAACGCATCCTTGTCGCCTGTTTTCGCGAATGCGTCTGCGAGAACGCATTTCTTGACAGGTTCAAGAAGCTCACTCTTCCAAGCGTTTGTTACAACGCTCGTTAAACCAGATGGAAGAGCGTATCATTGTAGAATGACAATAGTTGCTCCACCAATCTATGCATCGGCCATTCGACAACAAATTTTAACTCTCCGGAGCATAGGGAAACTTCGTTCAAGAGATAATCACCTGGAGGTGCGCTTCATGTGCAAATACGCGAACGATCTATTTGGAGAACGTGACGAAAGTAATAGCGGTTCCGTATCCCACCTCCAATGTTTTCGCTGCGCTGCCATTGCGCACGGCGACACCAACATAACCCGAACTATCTCCATAGATAAAGGGTTGTCCATCGTCAGGGCCGTCGGCGAAGAAACGCCTGCGTTGGTCTATGACTCGTTGCCTGGAAGGAAAGTTTAGCTGCACCCGCGGAAGTTCAAACAGATCTGGAACCATACTTAGTGGGATGCTGGTGATGAGGTTACCGAAGTTATCGACGTGAATGATGTGTCCCTCAATGGTGCTGCCATGCCGGGTGGGTTGCCCTACTTCCAGGCGTTGAAGCGTTGCGGGATCGAGCGCCGGGCCCAGTTCATGCAAGGTACTCGTTGTTCCACGGGCAAGGTGCGCCCCTACGGGCGCAAATATGTCGCGGCCATGAAAGGTAGCACTGACGGACTGCCGGTGATACTCCGGATTCGAAAGCAGGACGGCGGCATGTACCGGTTGTTCCGCAAGCACATAGCTAAAAAGTCCGTTGTCGGGACCCACGAAGAACCATTCACCGGCGTGAAGTGCGATGGCCCCGCGAGAACTGCCGACGCCAGGGTCTACCACGCAGACAAACACAGTATTGGTGGGGAAGTAGCGGTAGGCGGAAGCGAGAATCCACGCGCCGGAGGGAATCCGCTGCGGCGCGATCTCGTGGGTGATATCAATGATGTGCGCGCCGGGCGTGATACCGGCAATGACTCCTTTCATGACGCCGACATCGCCGTCGCCAATGCCAAAGTCGGTCAGTAGAGCGATTACCGGGTGTGAATGAATGTGTTCCATATGCTATTTTCTGTCCCTTTTCTGCTATGCACGGTACATACTTTTCTCATTTGTACGACCACGACGAAGAACTGTCAATAGTCGTGATAGCTATTCTTCAGGTACCATTCTATGTTATACTAGCGCAAATAATTGGCATAGACGCAGCAATTACAAGGAGCGCTGGTATGAATGTAAATAGTGGTGGTCCGCATATCCTTCTTTTTGAGCGTGACCAGCAACTCACGGGTTTGCTCACAAGTGAGTTTCAACTCGCGGGATATGAGTGTCACGCAGCTCGCACGGCGGTGGAAGTCTTTGATGCAATAGCCCGGTTTCCTATCAGGCTCGTACTGGTGAACCTGGCGCAGGCTGCCGCGAGTCGGCGCGAGTTCTGGGTGGCGCTGGATGCACAGAGACGAGGACGCGGCGTCCAGGTATTTACGTTTCGCTGCATGAACCTGGCGGGCTACGGGGCGGATGACCCGGATGATCGCTCTCGTTCGGTCTTGACGGATATGGAAGTGGATGGCATGCTCGGCGTCATGAACCTGGTTGACGCGGTGCGGACGCGCATTCCTGGATCAACAACGGGTTCCTTCCCACGAATGAATGCTGCGTCTGCCGTTACTGGCCAGGAGGGGTCGAGTCGCTTGAACAAACAGGCAGAGGGAGACGCAAGATCGGGGGTAGGCCAGGTGACTCAAACAACCGTTCCCATGTCTACTTTGACCGCACCTTCTCCATCCGGGGCAACGGCAGCCCCGACCGGCGTTCCAGAACAAAATGGCCCTGCCAGGACCGGGATACCCGCGCCGACATTTACTGACAAGATACGCGCTGTCATCTATCCTAGTAATCGCAGTTATGCGTCGCCACCTGAGACGAACTGGTCTACACATACAGCACCTGCCCAGCGCCCCATGAGCAGCGCGGATGCCGCAGTCAGGCCGCAGGTCGCTCCAAATACTGGCGATGTTAATGCAGGCGCGCAGCCAGTATCACCAGATCAACGTATGCCACTACCTGCTGATGCCGCAACGTCGATGGCGTCTTCAAGAGAAGAGTCGAGCCTGGTGCAGCTTTCGCGTATGGTTCGTGAAAATACCGCTGTTCGTCCAGAAGAAGTATCCTCAACGCATCCACGCATCGTGGCTCAGCCTGTTGTACAGTCCGCCTCTACTCCCACCGCTCCTCCTGCGCCACAGCAAGAGCAGCAACGAGCTACTCCTGGAACGAGGATCATCGGTGATGATAGAGTGGAGAGAGCGCCAGCGCAACAAATGCAGCAGGCGCGTCCAGTCGAGTCAACATCGATCAGTGATCTTCCCCTACGCGCATCTCCCATTGAAGATTTGCCGATTGAGCGTCCCCTGGAGAGACGGAGTGGGCAGACCGGACAGATGGGGCAGATAGGACAGACCGGGGCGCTATCAACGCGGGCTCCGGAAGCAGCATCAACCACTATGCCAGTTGCCTCGGTGAAGACTCCAACCGTTTCAGTGCCAACCGCGAAGGAGGCGCCAGCGCCTGTGGAAACACCTGCTGAGGTATCGCGTGAAAACAAAGCGCAAGAGGGTAGCCAGAGCCAGGAGAGCATTGAGACGGAACAGGATGAGGTGATTGAGCGTGTACTGGTTGACCACTCATCCGCACTGTCGCAAGCGCTGCGCAGGCATTCAGACCCACAAGTGACATCTGAAGACGTACTATTGAATATTGTGCAGAGTCTTCCGCCCATGTCTTCGCTGCCGACTCCACTAAAGTCACCCCCACAGACGCCTGTCTTGAGTGGGCGAGCCACCCGTTCATTAGGCAGCGTGCTGCTTGAGGGACACCTGGTGCCGCAGCATCGCCTGGAGGTTGCGCAGAACATTCAGCGCATGCTGCGCGCAGTTGATATGAATTACCAGTTAGGTGAAATATTACTGATGTTCAAATTGCTGACTCCAGACCAGTTACTCGCTGCCAGCCTGGTGAGCTATGGCTTGATTTCAGCCACGCAAATTAGCGCGCTTGGACGTATTCGCCAGGAGTTGCATGCTATTAACCTTGAATATGACCTGGAGAGTTTACTGGTGCTGTTCCGCATTCTCACCCCCGATCAATTGCGTGAGGTGCGTGCAAGCTGGTCAGGGTAGGGTGTGCCCATGTTTCTCCTTAGAGTTCCCTGGGGCCTCCCACAACCAGCGCAGTGCGTTTATGCGCGATGGTGGTGGAGTGACATTGCTGTAGGGACGCGATTTATCGCGTCCACGATCGACCAAACCATTGACTGGCTCGTCTTTCCCGCGCGTGACATTGCTGTAGGGGCGCGATAAATCGCGTCCACTCGGGTTGGCGGGACGGATAAGTCCCTTTCCCTGCTCAATCGCATCGAACAGGTCAAGGAACGAATTGACGCTTTGCGCGACACCCTCAACCATTAAATACCCGGAAGGTTTTACCGCATCGCCTACTAAATAGAGTCCCTGTATCGATGTCTCCGGTGCCAGGTCTTCGCCCTGGGCGCTGCGATTTACCGGCCATTCACCGCGATAGGCGCTCATGGTGAGAATGCGACAATGCTTCTCGAACGTTTCTCCAAAGAGCATGCGCAGGTCGGCGAGTGCCAGTTTCTTCTCCTCTTCCACGTTATTGCTCTGCATGACCTGGTGACTGATAAGCAAGTGCTTACCGGGAGGAGCCAGGCGCGGGTCGCAATTGGTTGGCTGTACGATACCCGCAATGCGCTGTGTATCCAGGCAATACATAATACCTTTATGCGGGATAAGCGAAACATCGCTGAGAACATGTACCTTCAGGCCGATAGCTTCGTGGATGGGATATTCTACAGCGGTGTGATGATGTAGCACATCAGCCTGTCGAATCTGGACGTTATTCAAAAGCGCACTGGTGGCGCGAGGTCCCAGGTCGCTGATGATCAGTGGAGCGTGCAGGAGATATTCTTCGCCTTTCGTTTTATTGCGTGCGCGTACGCCTGCGACCCGACCATCCGAGTGAAGAATTTGCTCCACCTCGCATTGCAGGCGTACTTCCGCGCCCTGGTCGGTAATATGGCGCTGCAATTCGGCAGTTAACGCCCCACAACCGCCTTCTACGAAGCCGGGAGCGCCGAAGCGCAGCATGTTCTTCGTGGTGCGGACGACCTCGGCGGCGCTGACCTGGTGCAGTTCAAGGCTGAGCGCGAAACGCGAGATGCGCTCGAAGAATGCGGTCAATTCGCGATTGCGTTTCACATCGATATGACGCGCCAGCCATTGGTCGAATGGTAGATCGCGCTCGTGGGCTGGAAGGCGCCGGATGAACATCAAATAGCCAACGCGGGTAAACCAGAAGAACTGGCGCGGCCCAAAGACTTTGAGTGTCCCCAGAAGGCCTTTGGAGCGGACTTGTTTGCCATGCACATGAAAGGATGCGAAGACATCGGCGTCGAAAAAATGGTGTGGAATGTGTAGGCGACGCAACATGCGCGCCAGCACGCCGCTGCTGCCAAAGGGGATCATGTGAACAGCGCCGGTACTGACCTGAACGCCCTGAAAGGTTTTCGCGGTGAAGCGGCCACCACAGTGAGGTAAACGCTCTAATACGACAACCCGCTTGCCGCGTTGCAATAGCTGCGCGGCACTGAGCAAGCCTCCTAGACCTGCGCCAATGATGATGGCGTCATAGTCGTGTTGGTGAGAAATAGAGTCCATTGAGTATATTTCCAGCGTGAACCAGCATATCCAGGGGTTTCCAGGGCGACCGCGAGGGGTCGCCCTGGAAAATGTTAGAGTTCCTCACCGAGCAGACTGCGTAGCAGGCTGGTGCATTCGGCCAGGGTACTGAGGACGTTCTGGTGAATCTGGAAGACTTTGTTCAACTCACGAGCTTTGCGCGCCAGTTTAAGGACATACTCAATGTCGCGCGGGTTGTTCATCACATCTTCCATCAGTTGGAGCAGCTCTGTCCATGCCAGTTGTTCGCGGGTGCGCGCGACATCAGCAATGGTTTTATCCATGCGGTCAGAAACAGCGCGAACGCCGGAGCGAAGCTGATTGGTCGTCTGCACGATATCGGTATCGTGGTTGCGCATGGCTTCCTGGGTCGCGTTCAATTGTTCCTGCAAGGACGCAACCTGTCCATCCAGGGTTGCCAGGGCAGCCATCAATGGGGCCACATCCGGCAGAGTCGGCTGAGGCAGGCTGGTCAGGCGACGGAATGTGACGTTGCTGACCTCAATCGGTGGAGCAGGCGGTGGCACTATCCATGACTCACCAGATGGAGCCTTGCTATTTGCGGGTGCGGCGCTGCCGGTGGATGCCTGTTCGTTCGCCGACGTACTCTCCTGGGAGAGTACTACAGGCTCTGGCGCGGGCGGTGGTGGTGGCACCGGCGCGACCGGCGCGACCGGCGCGGCAGGTGCGCTCTCCTGCTGGGGAGGACCCTGCATCTCGCTACCACCATTCATGGAGCGCGTGCCGTACTCGTCATCTTGCGCAGCCGTCAGGTTTTCGTCATCGCGCGTGCGATAGGTCATCTCGGCAGCGTTTGAGGCATTCACCGTCATGGTGGGCATGCTTTCGATATCTACCGATGAAGATGCAGGCTCCTGGAAGATCAGTTCATGCTCTCCGATACCGATATGATCTCCATCGTGAAGAGCACGAGTAGAGCGCTCATCCAGTTGTTGCGAGTTGACAAAGGTGCCATTGGCGCTGCGCTCGTCACGGATGGAATACTGGCCATTCTCGTAGAGAATGGTGGCATGGCGGCGCGACGTCAGCTTGTCTTTTGAGAGGAGAATATCACTGTTTGGCGCGCGGCCAATGCTCATCTCCAATTTATCCAGGGTATAGTCGTGCAAGATTTCTCCCGTATCCGCACGCAGGATGAGATGGGCCGGTGTCTCGATTTTGTTCATCACCGCCTGAGCTGTCGGGGCAGGGGCATCAGCGCGAAGCGTAGCCGGTTCTGCCGATGTGCTGGCGATGGTCAAGAGATCCGGGTCGCTCCAGGCACTGCCCGGAGGAGAGCCTTGTGGAGCGGGTGGAACCCAGTCTTCGGCGGTGGGAAGTGTGGTATCGCCCAGAGCAGGCTGTGCCTGCTGTGGTGAGGGAGTTGATGGGACCAGGCGATTGCCACAATTCAAACAAAAATTGTCCCCTGGCCGGGTTTCGGCGCTGCAATAGGGGCATTTATCCATGTCTTTGTTCCTCCCTTTGTTGGAATGTACAGTATCTGGAATGAACGCGAAACTATGGCCCATTATACCAGACTTAAACGTTGAGCGTCGAGGGGCAATTTACAAGAACCACCACAGGCGACCAACAGTACGACGAATGTAGTTGCGAATATTGATGTAGATAATCCACGGTATCAAGAATACCAGGATGATGAATACGAAGAACAGGCAGCGCAATCCGGGGATCAAGAATGCCAGGAAACCAAACAACACTAATAGTACTAAGGTAATCGCGACGGTGGCTACAATGCCCGCGAGGACCTTTTTCATCAAAGCATCGTTCTGGCCGCCAAACCCCAGCGAACCACCCAAAGATGAGCCGCTCTGCCCTGTTTGCCCTCCCTGACCGCTCCACGACTGTTGCTGGTAGAACCCGGGATTACTCGTGGCATAGGGGGGCAATGGGGGCACCTGCGACTGCGGAGCTGGTTGATCGTAAGGGCCTTGCGCGGCTAAAACTGCCCCACAATTGGTACAAAATCTGGTAGTAGCATCTATAGGGGCGTTACAGCGGGGGCAGGTGTTGTTCATAGTTGGTTTCTCCTTGTTCAAGTATCGCTTTCAGGTGGCAGGTATCCAGGTAACATTCGTTTGCAACGTGGTGAAAACATGCTGCAAGTATTCTATACTTCTACGCGCAGATAATACAACATTTGTGCTCGCTTTCGCCCCGGAACACACTTGAAGCGGTAACTGCGTAGGGCTGGCAGTAGCTTGAGGAGTACCCGCCGATGGTGTTCCATGCTTTTGTGAAGGGGTACCACTTGTACTATTGGAAATGTAGCACGCGAAAGATGTATTTTGTGAGGTCACCGGCGCTTCTGAAAAGGTGATGGAGGTATGATCTGGAAGCAGGTATCCAATGAGAAAACTACCACCAAATGTGGGATCATGAATAATGGCCTGCGCGCTCACCAGGCAGGTATTGCGTGGCAATGTGCCGGGAAGATAGACAGTAAAACCGAGATTGGTCACTACCTGGGACCAGTCAGTGAGAGTAGTTGGTGTGCCAGCCACGGCTCCTGTCGTCGCCGTGGGGGCACTTCCTGAGGTGGCAGTTGCCGTGGCGCCAGGTGTGCTGGTGGCAGTAACTGTAGCAGGTGTAGTGGGTGTAGTGGGTTTAGGCGCCGCGCCTTCGTCACGAAACACCATGAATGGCTTTTTACACCACTGCAACTGCACCAGCGGTACATCTGCCACTGATGTACTCGTAGGAGTCGAGCCTGGGCTTCCTGACGAGCCAAAACAGGCGGTGAGCAACAGAGTAGTAGTAAGCGCTAGCAGCAGACTGGTTATCAAATACAAGAAAGTATATTTCATGCCCCTATCGTCCTGCCTGACCGCGGGCGTCTGGTTGGATGGCAGAACGGATAGGTGCCGCGGTCTAGCAGTATAAATAAGGTGCGGTTTTACCGGTGAATAGCTAAACCAATGTACTACAAGAGACATAAAACGAGAGAAAAACATGCCTACTCCTCTTCAAAATGGAACCCAACAGGTGTCACTATTACTATTAGATATTTGAGCAAACGTCTAAACACCCCTTGCCAGTATTTAGTATAGAATAAATGAGAAAGAAATCCTATGAGGTAGCTCTCAATTTTGGGAGCAAAAAAGGGGGCTTTACAGCGTTTTGATTTAGTGCTACCATTACGCACTGCAACCCAGATATAGGAATTTTCTTTGTCCCGTTTGTTCTATCCGTTCCGTTTAATATATGAAATATGTTTCCAATTATTTTTGTCGAAAAAAGGTGCATGATCCTACTATTACAAACGCATGAACCTGCCAATCGGTACATGTTGTCGCCGAAGAGGTAACAAGGTGTGAATGCAAAGCAAATCTGGCAAACAACCATAGAGCGATTGCAAAGCAAAGTCCAACCGGCCGTTTTTACCACCTGGTTTCAAGGGACTGCTGCCATCTCGTTTCAAGATGGAGTTTTTATTGTGCGCGTGCCCACTACGTTTGCGAAAGCCCACCTTGAGGGACGTTTCATAGATTTAATTCGTTCGATTCTGTCGGAAGTTGCTGGCGGTCCGGTCGAGGTGCGCTTCGTGGTATCGAAAGAAGTTCCCACTCATGGAAATGAAGAAGCAGGAGAGAACGCAGCGGTAACGCACAAGCGAACTTATCGCCTTCCTAAGAGCCGCCTGACTTCTCTTCAACAAGAAAAATCTCGACTGGACGCGACGCTTGCTGGAAATAATTCTGGCGGGCTGCATCCACCTGGTCCTGTCGCACATCGTCAAGGGGCTACCAGCGAACCAGAGGAAAAAAGTTACGATGTTCAAAGCGAACGGCGCACGCCGCAAAATTATAGCGGAAGCGCGCAGCCAGGTCTGTTACCGCTCGGCGGTCAAGGAGTGCTGAATCCTCGTTATACCTTCAGCGCTTTTATTATGGGGAAGTCGAATCAACTTGCGCACGCGGCTTCGCTGGCTGTAGCCGAAAATCCTGGCCAGGTGTACAATCCCTTGTTCTTCTACGGAGGCGTTGGATTAGGAAAGACGCATCTGCTGCATGCTATTGGACATGTGGGAGAGGCTTCCGGGTTGACGGTTTTGTATGTGACCTCTGAAAAATTTACGAATGAAATCATCAATGCCATTCGCTTCCAGAAAACTGAGGAGTTCCGCGCCAAATATCGCCAGATCGATATCTTGCTGGTGGATGATATCCAGTTTATCGCGGGCAAGGAGTCTACTGAGGAAGAATTTTTCCATACCTTCAATACACTGCACAGCGCGAATAAGCAGATCGTGGTGACGAGCGATCGCCCGCCCAAAGCCATTCATAGCCTGCAAGACCGCCTGCGTTCGCGTTTTGAGTGGGGCTTGCTGGCAGATATCCAGCCCCCGGAGTATGAGCATCGACTGGCTATCCTGCGCTCGAAGGCCGAGTCGCTGCGTTTCGCGATCCCTCCATCGGTGATCGAGTATATTGCGCGTCCAGAGTGCAGCAGTGTGCGCGAATTGGAGGGCGCGCTGAATCGCGTGATTGCCTACGCGACACTGCACGATGCCGCGCTTTCCGTCAGTCTCGCGGCCCAGGCGCTTGAACACCTGTACAACGAGAACAGCGCTCCTACATCTACCTTAACCGCTGTGGAAGTGCTGGAGGGTGTCTGTTCCTATTACAATGTCGATCTAGAACGCATGCGCGGTAAACAACGTGAACGAGAGATTGTGTGGCCGCGCCAGGTGGCCATGTATTTGATGCGCCAGGAGACAACCGCTTCCCTGCTGCAAATTGGCGCGGAACTGGGTGGGCGCGATCACACCACGATTATGCACGGTTGGGAGAAAGTGCATACCGAGATCGCCAACAACGACCGTGTGCGTCGCGAGGTTGCCGCCGTCCTGGAATCCCTGCAACGAGGCAAGCCGTAGGGACAATGGGCGGAGGGGCGGATGTGTGGGGGCCTTGTGCTTGTCCTCCCTGGGGAATCGAGCAGGCATATAGGACAAGCACAAGGCCCCTACATCCACCCCGCACCACCCCTTGTCCCTACGCAGGGTAACTCTTATTCCTTTCTTATGGATGTTCCTCATATGATACAATTTGCTTACCGACTTTCGTTTAGAACATCCCCTGGAAAAAGAGGTAAGCATGACCAACCCACTTACATCCTATCTTGAGGCGCGCGCCGGTGAAGCGCAGGCGCTGCTCGAACAGATTTGCCGCCAGCCGAGCATCGCGGCTCAGAATATTGGTATGGCGGAAATGGCCAATCTGATGGAAACCTTGCTCACCGAAACGGGTTTCTCGACTCGCCGCCTGCATGTCGAGGGCGCGCCTACAGCTATTTATGGTGAATTGCGAGGAGATAGTGACTATACGGTGCTGTTGTACAACCACTATGACGTGCAGCCTGCTGAACCATACGAGCTATGGCTGTCACCGCCTTTTGTGCCAACCGTGCGCGATGGCAAGCTCTATGCGCGCGGCGTATCGGATAACAAGGGCGAAATCGCGGCGCGTCTGGCGGCTATTCGCGCCTTACGCGCTGTCTACGGCACACTGCCCATCACGCTGCGCTGGATAATAGAGGGAGAAGAAGAGGTCGGCAGCCCGCACTTTGGCGCGCTGGCAGAACAGTATAGCGCGCTCCTACAAGCCGACGGATGCTTGTGGGAGGGGTCAAGTTTCGATGCTAGCGGGAGGCCAGAGTTAGTGATGGGTACAAAGGGCCTGCTCTACGTGCAGCTCGATGTGGAGGGTACAGGCGTCGATGCGCATTCGGGCGCGGCACCTATTCTTCCGAGCGCAGCATGGCGGCTGGTGCAGGCGCTCGCCACCTTGCGTACACCTGCCGGGCATATTCGCATTCCCGGTTTCTATGACGCGGTGCTGCCGCCCTCAGAGGAGCAGCTGGCAGCGATCACCGATCAGCCGAACAAGGACGCGGAGATGCGCGAGGCATTCCAGGTAGAGAAGTTTGTAGATGATCTGACGGGTGCGGCGCTGCTCGAACGCCAGTCGTTTGCCCCGACCTGCAACATCGCTGGACTGGTCAGCGGCTATTCCGGCGAGGGGTCGAAGACGGTGCTGCCTGCGAAGGCAATGGCGAAGATCGACTTCCGCCTGGTACCCAACCAGGAGCCGGACGATATCCTCGCCAGATTGCGCTCGCACCTGGATGCCGAAGGCTATAGCGATATTCGAATAACCACCTTTGGCAAAGCCGAGCCGGTCGTCACCCCTATGAATGATCCGTTTGTGCGGCGTATCGCCGCCCTCGCGGAGTCGTTTAGCGGCGAACGTCCTTCAGTAACGCCGATTGCCGGTGGAACGCTCCCACTACTGGGCGCATTACGCCGCTTTGTGGGCGTACCTGGCCTGTGTGCTCCTGGTAATGCAACCTACTGGGCGAGCGGCGCGCACGCGCCCAACGAACATATCCGACTCTCGGACCTGGACAGAGCTGTGCGGTTTAATTGTCATATGTTCCAGTCGCTTGGGGGAGCTACTTAGCGCTTACCACTACCAACCGGCGACCTCGGTCCGTTCAGGCGTGAGGAAATCATAGATACGCAGGTAGTCCTCACCGAAGAATGCTTTGTACCAGGGTGTTTCGTTCATGAATTCAGTCCTATCAAGTACCGTACCTTGAGTGGCGCGGCTTTATTCTTCACAGATAAATCAAAAGGCTCTCCTACCTGTATATGCCGGTAGACCTGCAAAAAGGTCGAGTTATTCAGCAGGATATTGTTGTCAGCGGCATTGGATTGCAGGCGGAATGCTACATTGACCGAGTCTCCAATCGCTGTGTAGTTTTGCAGACGCTCCTGGGAACCAATATTCCCTACCACCGCCAGACCGGTGTTCACTCCAAACCCAAATGAGATAGGTGTTTCCTGCTGGCGAGAACGTTGGTAGTCTAATATAGCCAGGCGCATATTCCAGGCTGCGCGTACGGCTTTCAAGGCATGATTCTTTTGCGGTAAAGGCGCATTGAAAATTGCCATCAGTGCATCACCCATAAAGGCGGTCAGCGTTCCTCCTTCATCCCAAATCTTCTCGACCATCAGCTTGAGATAGTTGTTGAGTAAATTCATCATCGCTTCGGGTGCCATATTTTCACTGATGCGGGTATACCCACGGATATCAGCAAAGAGGATGGTTATTTCTTTTGTTTCTCCACCCAGGTTCAGCGCCTTTGGATTTTTGATCAGCTGCTCTACGATGCTCGGATGCACATAGCGTTGAAAGAGGCGTCGAATCTCTTTGGCTTCAGCTTCTTTGTGTCGCTGTTCTGTGCGGTCATCTATGACAAGCGCCATACCAATATGCATGTTTTGCGCATCCCGTAAGGATGAGACATACAAGTTCAGATAGACCGGGCCACGTCGGTCTGGAATCTCGCAGACCACAGTATTGCGCACAATCGTACCGTATTCATGCTCTATCTGGGTATTTTGTAGCAAGTCGGTCAGGCCGACCTGTGGACGCATCTGGAACACTTTCTTGTAATGCTTCCCCAGGGCTGTATATGGATTCAAGTTCAGGATAATACCAGCTGCCGCATTAAACATCGTAATAACGCCGCTTGAATCCGTGGTTATCACGCCATTTGCAATGGAGGCAAAGATGTTATCCCTGTACTGTTTGTCTTCGTTGACCTTCTGCATCGCCCTGGTGAGGTCTGCGAAGAGACGAGCATTATCAATGGCAATAGCAGCCTGGTGGCAAAAGGCCAGCAAAAGTTCGCGCTGCTTCGGGCCAAATTGGTTCATAGTGGTACGGCGATCAACATAGACTGCTCCAATACATCTATCCCGCACAACCAGTGGAGCGCACATGATCGAACGGATGCTATAGTTCACCATGCTGAGCGTAGGATCGAAGAGATCAGCCTCAGTAAGCGCGTTTACGGTAGTGATTACCCTATTCACCGTGCTGAGGCTAATCTGCTCGAACTCTCGTTTATCAATGGTTCCCGCCCGGTTGTTTCGCGCAATTCTGAATTCAAGCTTAGCCGTCTCCTGGTTCACCAGCATCAAGAAGCCACGGTCTGCTTCTACCACCTCTATTACCCGGTCCATCACCAGTTGCAGCACTTTATCCAGGTCCAGCGTCGAGTTGAGTGTACGCGCGATAGCATAGAGCGTCCCTAGCTCGTCGCGGTTAAGACGGTTGTCAGGTAGTGTAGCCATACGTTCCTCCATCATATAGATAGACGCGCGAGCTACAGTTCTTTAGACGACCTCTTTGGAGGAGAATGGAGATGCGTTCACCTGCGTACCACCGGGCGTTGCGCTTCCTGTATATGATGGGCCAACGCCGAGTGATGATCGCCGCTCTCGCTGCTTGGGTCGGTATGAATAATGGCTTCCGAAAGGCCCTTGATCGAGTGGAACAGGCGATGGCGCACCTCTTCCGCGATAGCATGCGCCTTTGCCAGGGTCAATTCCGCGTCTACCTCGATGTTCATCACCACGTGCATGGTATGTCCAATCCAGCGAGCGCGCACATCCGTCACCTCCTCCACGCCGGGTACTTCTTTCGCCGTGTTGATAATGGAGGGGACGACGCGCGGATCAACTGCATCGAGGAGCCTTTGTAAAACGCTGCGCGAGGTAGAAAAGACAACGGTGACGATAACTATCGTGATGACAATACCCGCGATAGGGTCGGCGATGGGCAACCCTAGTCGAACGCCAACCAGGCCGATGAAGGCCGCCAGCGAGGTCAGGCCATCGATGCGCGAATGCTGCCCATCGGCGACGAGCGGCACACTGTTGATGCGCTTGCCAACCGAAATTTTATACTGCGCCAGCAGTTCGTTTCCGGCAACGCCAACCAGGGCCGCCGCCATACTGAGATAGAGCTGGGTGGGCACACTGCCGCTGGTCAATTTCTGAATCGATTCCACCGCGCCAGCTACCGCACTGGCGATGATCACCAGCACAATAAAGATGCCTGCCAGGTCCTCAGAGCGATAGTAGCCGTAGGTGTAGCGGTGATTGGCCGCGCGGTTGGAGATGACGAAAGCGATCCACAGCGCGACCGTGGTGAATACATCACCCAGGTTGTGTAGGGCGTCGGCGAAAAGGCCCGCGCTCCCTCCATACAGGGCGATGGCGAACTGGATGATTGAGACCAGCAGCATCCCCGCCGTCGAAATCTGTACTGCGCGTAATCCCGCCTTGTTGCCATACAGGTCTGCGTCTACCTTGCCATGTTCATGACCATGACCACCATGCCTTCCATGCCCGCGATGCTCATGCTCATGCTCATGATCGTGATCATCATGTTGATGCTCGTGTTCATCGTGTTCATTATGATGGTCATGTTCATGATTGTGGTCATGCTCATCGTGGTCGTGATCAGCTGCTGCATGCCGTTCACTCATCGGATATCCTCCTTCTAGTAGCCTTCTACTTTCTTCTATTCTATCAGCCTGGTGCATAGCATAGCACGAAAATTCCCCTGAATTTGCAACTTTTCGCTCACTTGTGCGTTCAATAGATATCATGGAAGCATTTACTGATTACTACACGGTGTTGGGCGTGGATGCGCATGCACCCGCCGATACCATCAAAGCAGCATTCAAAAAACTGGCGCTACAATATCACCCGGATGTATACAAGGGTGAAGATGCAGAGGAACGTATGCGCCTGTTGTTGCTCGCTTATCAAACCCTGAGCGACCCGGCCTCGCGCAGGAATTATGACGTGTTGCGCGCGGAGCACCTGGACATCGGGGTGAATGGCACAGCGCATCCCCATAGCTATACAGCCACAGGCACGCCGGTCAAGAAGACCTCAACCACGAAAGGCGCGGATGGACGTCATTTTGCTTTTCCCAACCTGGATGGCGCAATCGCCTACGCCGTCGAGTTTGACCTGGATGGCTTCAAATATAAACTCTGGCCTGATGATGCCCTGTTATTGAAGCGGGAAGGCATGCTGCGCGGGGTCGCGCAGGAGGCGCTGGGAACGTCAACGCGCGCTGAACACTATTGCCATCGCTGCCATCATCGCTGGACATCTCAGGCAAACAAGGACGTCGTCTGCCCCTCGTGTAAAGCGAGCGATTGGAACGAATACTTGCTCTTGCGCTGCATGCATTGTCACGCGGTCTTTGAAAGCCAGGAGATACGCGACAAGATACTCGGAGGCAGGCTCTACTTCCCTTATGAACTTTTCCCGCTCTGCCCCAATTGCCGCCGGTCGCAATGGTGTGCCGCCGAGAATGCGCGCGTAGATGTGCTGCGCGCCGCCGCCGCCCGCCGCAGGATGTTGTTGTTGACGAGTGTGGTGGTGATTACACTGCTGGTGGTGGGGGTGTTGGCGTTTGCTTTGACGAGGTAAGCTCTCTCCGACACTATACCTCTTCATGAGAGATGCTCATGAAACAAGCAATGAGCGGCCGCCGTTTCCCAGGGGATTACTAGGGCGGGGACAAGCCCAGCCCGTACCCTATACGACTCAATGTCGCGCTTCGTATAGGGTACGGGCTGGGCTTGTCCCCGCCCTGTAGCAGTAAGATCAATCAAGCAGGTGCTAGATGATCTAGCACCTGCCTCTCTACTACTGTTAGCTGCTCGCCATCCCAACCTTGATGACTGTTGGGGTAGAGCCGTTGTACTGCACCTGCACCTCCACCTGTGTGCCGCTCTGGATGGACTGCGCGTTGCTGAAATCGCTCACCTTAGCAGTCGAGGGGATGGTAAAGTTGTAGCTCTTGGCGCCAACCGTAAAGTGGATTACATTGTCGGAACCGACTGCCGCTGTTGTCCTACCCTGGAAGGTGATTGTATTCAGGTCATCAGACGAGCTATCGGCCTTGCTGATCTTCGTAGCAGTGTAGCTGCCATCAGTGTTGGCGTTTGCAGTAACCTTGACCTGTGTGTTCACAGCCGGGAGGGAGTTGTTGAAATCCCCCAGGTCAGTTGAGCCGTTGGTGCTCACCGAGAGCGTTCCACCGCCAGGTAGACTGACGACGAGGCTATTCGTGCCTGAGCTCTGGACATTGCCGTTAAACTTGATAGTCCCTGCCGCAGGGGTTCCCGTCTCCGGAGTGTTTGTCTCATTAGAGCTGCTTGGTGTCTCGGTCGTCTCAGGCGTACCCTGGTTGTTCTCAGGCGTCACGTTGGTGCCACCTACGATTGAGAAGCTGCCATCGCTATTTTGTGTAACCTGGACGCCATACATCTTGCCAACCTGACCCTGCAAGAGCTGGATAACATTGTCAGGCACATTGGTAATCGTGTCCTGCTGACCATTAACATTCAGGACCACCGTATGCGTGCTGGCATTCACCGAAACAATCGAACCGGATAAGGTTGACTGCCCGTTTGAGCCGACACCTGCGCAGGCGCTGAATAAAATCATTACTACTAGAACGGCAAAACTGACCACCATCTTCCGCAAAACTGATGTCTTCATTGTGTGTCTCTCCTTGTGATAATAAGATGTAGGGGCACTATTCATTGCGCCCGCATAACTTAACATTTGTTTCTTTCCTTATCTACGACTTTACTCTATTTTTTGGGTGATTACTATGCCCTACAGCACAGTAAAAGTGTGAGGCATTGCCTTGAATGGATGTGAATTGTGCTATAATCAGCACAAGATAAGGCTAATGAGAGGAGGAACAGCGAAATTATGGTAGAAACGCCTGCACCGCGAGGTGGAATTTATCCCCCGTTACCCACCTTCTTTAACGCGCATGAAGAGCTTGACCTGGACACTTTGCAACGACACATCCGGCGTATAGCGACGAGTGGAATAGCAGGCTATGTAGTTATGGGGTCAAACGGTGAAGCTGTCCACCTCAGCGAAGACGAGCGCGCCCAGGTCATCGCGACCACGCGCAGTGTCGCTGGCGAATCGGCCTGCATCCTCGCTGGCTGTGGTGAGCAATCGACCCGCGCCACCATCGCCAATTGCCAGCAAGCGGCGCAGACAGGGGCGAATTTCGCGCTCGTCCTGCCACCATTCTATTTTAAGGGGCGCATGGATAAGCCTGCCCTGCTTGCGCACTACCGCGCTGTGGCCGATAACAGCCCTCTTCCCATCGTCATCTATAATATGCCAGCCAATACCGCCGGATTAGACCTGGATGCCGCGACCATCTGCGCGCTTGCCGAGCATCACAATATCATCGCCGTCAAGGACAGCTCGGGCAACATGGCGAAGCTATCCCAGATCGGCGGGCAGACGCCCACACGTTTCCGTGTATTTGCCGGGAGCGCAGGCTATCTGCTGCCAGCCCTCTCGGTGGGAGCAATAGGAGCCGTGGCCGCGCTTGCCAACATCTTCCCACGCGAAGTCTGCCGACTGCAAGAACTCTTTTACGCCGGACAACTGGAGGAAGCACGGCTCCTGCAGGCGCGCCTTGCCCCGGCTAACACCGCGGTCACCACCACCTATAGCGTGCCGGGACTCAAGGCCGCGCTCGACCTCCTCTTTGGCTATGGAGGGCGTCCGCGCTCACCTTTGCAGCCATTAAACGAGCAGGAACGTGCCCAGCTTGCCAGCATTCTTAATAACGTGTAAGGGAAGCCAACCGTAGGGACAAGGGGTGGCGGAGCGGATAGGTGGGGGCCTTGTGCTTGTCCTCCCTGGGAATCGAGCAAACAATCAGGACAAGCACAAGGCCCCCGCATCCCCTCCACACCGCCCCTTGTCCCTACAATGGTGGCGAGCCTCCAGCATCTCAAAAGGTAGGAACATATGGCACTTGACATTGAACTCTACCGGCACACCATCTACGCACCCTTTGGAAGGCAGCGCGAGAAACTTCGCCGTATCAGCGCGGTTGATATAGAACCCGACGATGCAACGCACACACTCGTGTTCGTGCATGGCTATGGTGGCAGCGTTGCGCAGTGGCTCTACCAGTTGCAGTTTTTTGGGCAGACCATGCGCGTCGTCGCCCCTGACTTACGCGGGCACGGCTTGAGCGATGATCCTGTCGAACTGCCCTGCGCCATGGAAAACCTGGTAGATGATCTGGAACTCGTGCTGGAGCGCCTGGGAGTGTCCCGCCCGTTTTATCTCATCGCCCATTCCTTCGGCGGCGCCATCACTACCGAGTATGCCCTGCGCCATCCCGAAGACGTTCGCGGGCTGGTCATGATCGGGGTCCCCTCGCGTTTTATCGTGCGCGAAATCGTGCGCCGTCTTCTGCGCGTCCCCGATCCCATCTTTAGCTGGACAGCGAAAACCATCAAAGTAGCGCTGTACGCTCCGCAGCGTACGCTCAAGCGCATGCTCGAAACAGCCTTGTCGAAGTGGCGTGGCCAGGAACGCCTGGAACAACTGCGCGTGCCAACCCTCGTCGTGCTTGGACAGCGCGATAACGTCTTTCTGCGCGAACATTATGAAGATGTCGCCCGCTGTATCCCGGGATCACAGCAAGTGGTCATCCCCATCTCGGCTCACCTGGTGCAGCTTGAACGCCCGGACGCCGTAAACCGCGCAATCCGTCGTTTTATCGACGCCCGGCAGCAGGCCGCACGACAGGCCGACGCGATAAATGGCATTCCCACACCAGCATCCTCAACGCCCTCAGGTCTACTCGCGCGCTCGAACTCCGCGGCCTTGCACGCCGCCCGGCACGCGGAAATGCCCTGGCTGCAACACTATGACGGCGATGTGCCGGAAACCTTACCCGTACCGAAACAGCGCCTGCATGATATGCTCAACAATGCGGCGCAGGCTTTTCCGAATGCACCCGCTCTCATCTTCTTTGGACAAAAAATCGGCTATCGTGAACTCGACCGCGCCAGCAACCGCTTCGCCCACGCCCTGCGCAGCCTCGGCGTCAAGAAAGGAGACCGCGTAGCCATCATCTTGCCCAACGTTCCCCAATACGTCATTGGCGTGTATGGCATACTCAAGGCTGGAGGTGTCGTAGTCCTCGGCAGCCCACTCTCCAATGAAGAAGAGATCACCTATCAACTGCAACATAGCAGCGCGCACATCTTGCTCACACTCTCCGCCTACCGTCCTATGATCGAGCGTATCTGCGCGCGCACCGCCATTTCACAGGTGATCTTCACCAACGTGCGTGAATACCTGCCCCTGCGCCAGCGTCTCCTGCTCGCCAACACCATGAACGAACAGGTAGGGGCCAGATTAAGCGCGCCCACATTGATAGAGGGGAATGCAGAACAAAAAAACGATGGAGACAAGAGTCCAGGGGATTCTTCGAGGGAAGAAGGGCATCTGACCGCCCCCCCAGAGCGCATTGTACGCAGAGGTCATACCTGGAAACACCTTGAGTTTCAACACCTCCTGCATAGCCAGCCCGTGACCCCCATCGACAGTGAAACAACCTCAGAAGACCTGGCATTGCTGCAATATACCTCCGGCACAACCGACACCCCCAAAGGCGTCATGCTCTCGCATAGCAACCTCGTCATGAACGTCACACAGCAGCGCCACTGGATGACAGACACAAAGCGAGGCCGTGCCGTCATACTGGGCGTCCTCCCCCTTTCACATTGCTACGGCGTCTCCAGTTGTATGAACCTTGCCATCGCCCTTGCCGGTACCCTCATCTTACTTCCCACGCAGCGCATCGACCAGGTCATGCAGGCCATCAAGCAGCACCATCCTGGCTTGCTGCCCGGCGTCCCCGCGCTCTACCTTGCCATCGCCAACTATCCCAGAGTGCGCTCCTACGGCGTAGCTGCGATTCGTACCTGCGTCAGTGGTTCAGCCCCTCTGCCCGTAGAGGTGCAGGAAGCCTTCGAGAAACTCACGCGTGGGCGCCTCGTGGAAGGCTATGGATTAACCGAAGCCTCACCCTCCACGCATTCTAACCCCCTCAAAGGCGAACGGCGCGTCGGCAGCATCGGCCTTCCACTCCCCGCCACCAATGCCCGCATCATCGACGTCAAGACCGGTGAAATACTCCCTCCCGGCGAAGTGGGAGAGCTGATCGTGCGCGGACCCCAGGTCATGCAGGGCTACTGGAACATGCCCGAAGAGACACGCGCCACCTTGCGCAACGGCTGGCTGCACACCGGCGATCTTGCCCTCATGGACGAAGACGGCTTTTTCACCATCATCGACCGCAAAAAAGACCTCATCCTCGCCGGACCCTACAACGTCTATCCACGCGACGTTGAAGAAGTCCTCTACGAACATCCCAAAGTCCTCGAGGTCGCGGTGGTGAGTACGCGAGGAGCGGATGAAAATCCCTCCCCATTTATCAAGGCTGTCGTCGTCCTGAAACGCGGTGAAAAAGCCACCGCTGACGAACTCCTGGCCCTGTGCCGCGAACGCCTGGATGCCTACAAAGTGCCGAAGCAAATCGAGTTCCGTTCAGAACTGCCTAAAAATTTTGTAGGCAAAGTGTTGCGCAGGTTATTGGTAGAAACGTAGGGACGCGATTTATCGCGTCCTTTGAAGCAAGGATTCCCAGGGCAGGGGCAAGCCCTACTCGTCTAGGGTACGGGCCGGGCTTGCCCCTGCCCTGGTCGTGCTTTCGAAATATTACGGCGTGATCGTAAAATCAACGTGCTGTGCCTGCATCTTATCTGCGCAGGTGATAGTACTTGCCCAATAAAGTTCTACATAGGCCGGACCTGAACTGCCATAGATTGCATAGGCAAAACTGAATTTGGTATTCGCCCCGATTGCAAAACTAGAAGTGAATGCTTGCTTACCGTTGAGATACCAGAGAAGGCAGACTGCACCCTTTTGCCCACCGGTATGCAGATTGAAGGACACATAAAACTTCTGGTTCACCTTAAATGTGGTTACAGGTTGCCCCGGTTGCGAGCCGGTGGGAGCCGTGCTGCTCGCCTGCGCGTTATCAATAAATTGCGAACCTGGATAGACCGTAGCGGTGGGTGATGATGTGGTGGTCGGCGAGGACACGCCTGTGGGCGAAGGCACGGTCGAAGTGGCGTTGCCTGCATTGCCGGTGTTGTTTCCTGTACCTATAGCCATAAAGTAAACGAAGACCAGCAGGAGGCCACCCGCGACTATACATAGCCCGGCGACAAGAAAACCAATTCGCATATTACGATTGTTGCCTGGAGGTTGTGGAAAGCGCGGGGACGTTGGGCGCTGCAGCGTAATCGGCTTTGGCGATATCGTTGGTGCAGCAGCTGGTCCTGGCAACCACATCTGTTCTGGTTGCACAGCTTGCGGAGCATTTGCCTGCGCAAGTGATGGGTTGTAGGAGGATGGTGCCCACTGCCCCTCCGAACTTCCCTGTCCCCATTGCCCGTTTGGGGGAGACATGACCGCTCCAAGAGGTACGCCTCCACCATCATTACCTCCCCAGGAGGACAGTTCATAGGATCCAGGATTAGGTGGATTGGCATTGCCAGTCGATTTCGAGCCATTCGATCTGGCGTCTGGTGACGCGCCGCAGCGCGGGCAATTTGCATTTGCGCGAGATGGCGAGAGTGGCAATCCGCAGCTTGAACATTTCATAAGTCGTATCCTCCCAAATAGAACAGGGCCGCAATTTCCATATTCATTTCAACGTTCAACACTCTGAGAAGTAAGCCATTTGTAGCTAAATGGGCTAGTAGAATCTGCTAGCCACGCTATTTTCCTCTATCCATGAAGTTATTTTTGCTATATACTAGGGAAATTGGATGGATGAGTCTATCTTCTAAGATGAGTCTATCTTCTAATTAGGTACTGTTTGCCTGGATTCTTCATTAGAAAAAAAGGATGTTATTTCGATCGAATTTCTTGACAGAAAGGCGGAACCCAACTACAATGATGCAAGGGGATGTTGGACAGGGGAGAAGGAAACCATCGGAGCAGTGGAAAGTCGGCGTTTCAGTGTAGCAATACCGGACACAAACACTATCCAGCAGAGCAATGACCGCGAAAGCATAGCAAGCGCGGCAAGAACAGGCAATCATCGTGCTAAAGAGTAGGAAAGTGGAGCAGGTTGAGCATATCCTCGCGCAAAACGTAGCCAGGTTGCGTGCCGCGTTACAGCGCGCCTCACAAGCGCATTTCGGCCCAGAAGAAGGCAGTGATGCCTGGCTCCTCCTCAACGCCCTCGTCTGTGATGATCCCTCAGACCTCGACGCCCGCTTCGAACAGTCTGGTCGCGCCCTTGCCCAGCACGAAGGCAAGTTAGAGGCGCGCATCCAGGGCCTGCAAACCTATGTTGATGCCCTTGTCCAGGAATGTAACGCCATCTTCGACGAGCAAAAAGCGGCAGAATCCCTGCGCGTTGTCGCCACATCCCATCTCTATCAACTTCAATCGCTCTGCCTCATTGCCCTCACGCGCGGCTACCAGTCCGTCATAGACCAGGTACTGCGCAAACAACAACACATGGAGCAACTCATGGAACAGCGCCTGCAGGCCTTGCAGCGCATCAACAGTGTCAGCAATTCCACCATTGACCTGGATCAGGCCCTGGAATCCATCGCCAGGCACGTCGCCGAAGAGCTGCACGCCGAACTCTGCTCCATCTTCTTCTATGACGAATTGCAGCGCGTGATCACCCTGCGCGCCACCAATGGGCCGCGTCCCCTGGGTGGCATGCATTACACCTTGCGCCTGGACGAGGGATATAGCGGCTGGGTCGCCGACAAAGGCCAACCCCTGCTCGTGCAGAACGCCCTCGCAGATGGCGTCTTTGCCATGGAAGCGCGTAGTTATGGCCAGGAGTATCATGGACTCATGGCCCTGCCTATCATCTTTTTTGGCGACGTCGTGCGCCTCATCGGCGTCATCAACGTGCAATCCGGCGAGCCGCGCGACTTTACGGGTGAAGAGATCAATTTTGTAGAAGTAGTTGCCGGTATTATCGCCATCAACATGGAAAATGCGCGTTTGTATGAGCAAACCGATGAACAGCTGCGCCGCAAAGTGCATGAACTGGCCACCATCCACCGCGTCTCCTCCATCATCGCCTCCACCCTGGACCTGGACCGTGTGCTGCAAATCATCACTACCCAGGCCGTCCAGTTGAGCGGAGCTGATCGTTCATGCATCTTTGAGCTGGACACAGACAAACAGACTTTACATGTACTGGCACATTATGGACTCAACGAGGCCAGAGTACGATCAATTGAAGTCCCCGTTGGCCACTGCTGCGCCGGGCGAGCAGTGCAAACCGGGCGCCCAAGTATGGCCGTCGATTGCTTTCATCGCGGTGTACGCAGGGAAGAGTCCGGGGGAGAGGTATGTTTTCTGCAACACGATCCACTCATGTCGTCTGAAATGCATTCGGTCTTGTGCGTACCACTTGAGGTCAAACGCAACGTGCTGGGCTGTATCTGTATTTACAGCAGTCATCGTCATCTCTTGAGCGAGGAGCAGATGCAACTCGTCATCACTTTCGCCAATGAGGCCGCCATCGCCCTTGACAATGCCCGTTTGTATGAGGAAGCGCGTCACGGGTTGGAGATCAAGACGATCTTGCTGCGCGAACTGCATCATCGTGTCAAGAACAACCTTGCGACCGTAGCAGGTATTCTCTCGTTGCAGATGCGGCGCACTCGGTCGCCAGAGGCGCGCCATATCCTGGCTGAGAGCGTGAACCGCGTGCAGGGCCTCGCCGCGACGCACGATCTGCTTTCACACGAAGACCTGAGTGAGGCGCGTGTAGATGATATTGCCCGCAAAATTGTCGGTGTGGCCAATGCGACGCTGCGTCCACCTGAGACACATATCATCTTTGTAGTGGAACCCTGCGCCGTCGTCATCCCTTCACGTGCGGTATCCATTCTGGCCTTAGTCCTCAATGAAATGGTCTCCAATGCCATCAAACACGGCATGGCGGGTAAGGCAGAAGGTACAGTGATGATACGAGGACGTGAGGAAGGTGGAATGGTCACAGTGGAAGTGCTTGATACTGGCGATGGGCCAGCCGAAACTTTTGAAGAAGAAAGTAGCGAAGGACTTGGCCTTTCACTCATCAGAAATTTGATAGGTGATCTTGAAGGCCGCTTTTATTTGCGCCGCACAGGGGAAACACCCCCCCGCACCTGCGCTGAGGTGCGTTTCCCACTGTCACGGCGTTCGTAGGGATGCCTTTCCGGCTACCTGGCACGCAGTCCATCTGGTTGTTGGGCAGTCGGAATACGGATACAGCGTCCACCTCGTATCGCGATGGTTGTAGTGGTTGAATTGATAGGGTTCACACCCTAAAGGGCGTCCTCACGGTCGCCCCGTAATCGACAGGGAGGTCATTGTGGAAGTGAATTATGTAGCGACCCCGACTCGTATTCTGGTGGTCGAGGATGATGTGCATATCCGGCACGTGCTGTGCGTGTATCTCAAACACTCCGGGTTTGATGTATGCGGGGCAGCCGATGGACTTGAGGCCATTAGCCTTATTCCTCAGTATCGCCCGCACCTGGTCATACTTGACCTCAAGATGCGGCCTGTAGATGGTTGGGAAGTACTCCACTGGCTGCGCGCCCAGCATTTGACTTCCCCATTACCGGTGCTCGTGCTGACCGCGCTTTACCACCTGACTGAACAGATACATGGCTTTGAAGAGGGAGCCATCGAGTACCTCACCAAACCAACACCGCCAGCAATCATCGTAGAGCGCATTCATACCATTCTCGGACTGAGCGCGGAGCAGCGCGCGCTCCTCCAGCGCAAACGAATCGATGAACAACGATCTGTGCTGGAACGAGTATGCATACAACCGGATGACTTCACCTGGTAATATGTAGGGGCGCAATGCATTGCGCCCTCTTGACAGGCCGATTCTCCAGAGGTGGGCGCAATGCATTGCGCCCCTACATAAGATGAGGTCTCGTTATTGCATACGGTATTGCAGCGATTGCCCGCACCGCGTGCAAAAGCGGTCCCTGGCTCGATTCTGATTGCGGCACTTGGGGCAGGGATTGAGCAGAGAGCCGCATCGTACACAAAAGTAGGTGTCAGGCTTGTTGGGACGCTGGCAGGTGGGACAGGTGTAAATGGGAGTGGTAGGCGCGCGCTCAATGCCCGAAGGTCTCAGCGTTGGCTGCGCGGAAATATCTCCCATCCCTATAGAAGAAGGATGGACCGCCTGCTCAAGGGCCAGGGCCAGGTCGTTGGCCTGCTGGTAACGCATCTCCTGTTTTTTTTGCAAAGCTTTGAGGATCACCTGGCAGACCTGCGGTGAAAGCTGGGGATTGAAGACCCGGGGGTCTGGCGGCTGCAGGTAGAGATGACCGTGCGCGAGCGCCGGATAATTGTCCCCGACAAAAGGAGTGCGTCCGGTGAGAGCTTCAAAGAGCATAACGCCAAGCGCGTAAATATCGGCCCGTCCGTCCACCTCTTCGCCTTTGCACTGTTCGGGAGACATGTATTCAGGAGTGCCGACTCCCGCGCCCGGGCGAGTCAGGCCACTGCTTCCAGCAAGCACCTTCGCGATGCCAAAGTCGGAGAGAATTGGACGACCTGAGCGGTCCATCAAAACATTGACCGGTTTGATATCGCGGTGAATGATACCTTTCTCATGGGCATAGGTCAGGGCGCTGGCGAGTTGCTGAAAGATACGGTTGGCTTCCAGCACATCCATCGTGCCAGGGAGCGGAAAGGAGGTACCCGCCGCGCTCACTGCATCGTGCGAAGTATCCAGAATTTGCTTCAGAGTCCCACCATCAACCAACTGCATTACAATGTAGAGATGCCCGTTGCTCTCATTGAAATCGTGAACGGTCACAATATTGGGGTGAGAAAGGCGGGCAATCAGGCGCGCCTCTAGATTGAAGCGCACGACAAAATTACGATCAGCTGCATACCAGGGTGGAAGAACTTTCACCGCGACTTCGCGGTCAAGATTCTCCTGGCGAGCTCGATAGACATGGGCCATCCCTCCCTGACCAAGTGGGGCCAGGATTTTGTAATTCCCAAAAGTCGTACCGAGCAGGGGATCTTTTTGCATATCCTGATTCGGGCGCCTCTCATCCCTACACGAGTGTTACCGTCTCGCAAAGACTAAAACCGTTTGACCCAGTTGAATCTTGTCCCCTTCTTGCAGAGGATAGGGCTGGTATTTGTTGACGGTCTGTCCATTGACCTTTGTCCCGTTCGCGCTGCCCTCATCGCGCAGGGCATAGTTGCTATTACCCATGCTGATGATGGAGGCGTGCAGTCGTGATACAGCCAGGTCTTCAAGGAAGATGTCGCTTTCGCGGCTGCGTCCAATGCTCAGGCTCTCTTTGCGAACTTCGTAGATGCGCCCCGGCTCTTTCCCCTCTTCAATGCGAACAATACCCAGTCGTCCCTGCGAACCGGCAGCGGGAGCTCCAGAAGGTCGCAGCAAGGTGCGGTCTCCGTCAGGGTTTTCCATGGCGCCGAACCCGGGCTGGTTCTGTCCCAAACCCTGCCCCTGCGGTTGCCACGAGGGTACGGGTGCATTTCCACCAGGAGGTGTGGAGGAAGGCTGTGACACGCTGCCAGGCCAACTTGATTGTTGCCCCTGCTGCTGGATGGGCTGTCCCCACTGGTCAACGGGTTGTGCTGCCTGTCCCCAGGATTGACCTGAACCACTGGCGCCAAATGCAGTGGGCGCTTGCTGCTGGTTGCCGGGTGAACCCCATGAGGGCGCGGCCTGCTGTTGTGCCCAGGGATCTGACCCTGGCGCTACAGGCGGTGTTGTTTGATCCCATCCCTGCTGTGCTGATTGTCCTGATGCATTCCCCCAGCCTGCCGGTTGCTGTGGCTGAGCAGAAGCGGGACTACCCCATCCTGCTGGTTGCTGCTGCGCATCGGCGGAGTTTCCCCACCCCGGAGCTTGTTGTTGGGCAGGCGCGCCCCATGCCCCTTGCTGTGGCTGAGGGGCAGAAGGAGAACCCCATCCTGCTCCGCCTACCGCACCGGGCTGAGGAGGCCCTCCCCATGCCCCTTGCTGCGGCTGAGAAGTAGGGTTACCCCAGCTCCCGGGCTGCTGCTGCGGGGCGTTTGCACCCCAACCCGCTGGTTGTTGCCCCCAGGCCCCTTGCGCACCTGCTTGCCCTTGCTGGCGCTGCCAATCCGATGGACCGGCAAGGTTGGCATTGCCTGCCTTCTTCTTACCGCTATTGCGGAAGAGGAACAGGGCTACAACAAGGATAATAAGCGCTACAACCAGTGCCGCCGCTGCGATAATAAATGGGTTTTTGTAGAAGGGCGTCGGTGTGTCCCCAAAAACGGCTGCAAATCTGAGAAATTCTCTCATGTCGTTCACCTCTCTTAATTGTAGGAGCGCAACGTATCGTAGAGATTGCGCCCGGTGTATTGATGGGCGCGAAAGCTGTACTGATCAAAGTACATGCCATATCTCGCACCCCTACAATTGCATTTATCGCAATTCAAAACGCACCTCAACACTGCCAAAGCGTAGAATGTCGCCATCCTTGAGCGTACGTTCTTCGTGCGGCGTCAAAATTACTCCATTTAAGCGCGTCTTATTGAGAGCATTGAGGTCTTCGACGGTATACTGTCCATTTTGATAGCGCAGATAGGCATGTCGTCGCCCTACCGTCTTGTCTGCAAGATTAATTTCTGGATAGATGCCCAGTACGGGGTCGTGTCGTCCCACGACCATCAATTCGCCGTTTAAGGGAATAGCTTGATTACTGGAAAGTACCAGCAGGCGGGCCTGCCTTTGTGGAGCCGCGGGCGTATTCGCAAGTATCCTTTCCCCCCTCGCTGCCTGCGCTCCGGATGGTTGCCCACCCTGTCCAGCCTGTCCGCTCTGTACACCCTGCGCGCCCGAAGCCCCCTGCACGCGTCCCGGCTGCGCCTCACGAGTGCCTTGCGGTTCATATCCATTGTTTGCAATCGGGGCGCGTTCTCCAGTTTCCTGGCGTTCTGCCTGCATGGGTGGCACGCGCTGCTGCAATTGCTCAATCGCGCTAATAAACTCTTGCGGCGTGCCATAACGGTCCGCAGGCAATTTGGCCATAGCCTTTTGCATGAATAGATCCATTTCGGGTGGTAGGTCGGGGCGAAGGCGGCAGATAGAGGGCACTTTTTCGTTCATGTGTTTCACAACGATATCGACAGCAGTATCTCCCTCAAAAGGTGGATGGCCGGTGAGCATTTCAAAGAGGACCGTCGCTAAAGAATACAGGTCGGAACGCGTATCTGCTGAACGCCCACTTTCGGCCTGCTCCGGCGGGATATAATAGGCGGTTCCCATAAAGACATTGGATTGCGTTAATGTGACCGTTTCTCGACTACGCGCCAGGCCAAAATCGGTAATTTTCACCACATCCTTACTATTGATTACGATATTCTGCGGCTTTATATCACGATGGACGACCCCATGTTTATACGCTGTATCAAGCCCCTCCGCGATCTGATGTGCATAATCCAGCGCGCGCGCCGCTTCCATCTGGCCATGTGTGAGAGTATGATACTTCAAGTTCTGGCCGTCGATGTAATCCATCAGGATGTAGTGTAAATCGTTTTCATCTTCTTTTTCGAAGATGCGCACGATATGAGGGTCGCTGAGGGTCAAGAGGATATGCGCCTCTCGGTTGAAACGCGCGAGTAGATCACCATCTTCCGAGAGTTCAAAGTGCATGACTTTCATCGCATAGATGCGATTCGTTTTGGTGTCACGCGCAATATAGACGGTGGCAAAACTGCCCCGCCCTAACTCGTCGATGAGTTTATACCGTCCCTTGATGACACGTCCTACCATGTCACCGCTCATGCGATTGCTCCTCCTAAAAGGCTACTCTTCGCGGCTATTATACATCATTCGCGATTGAATGTCATTGCTATGCATAGCACTGTGACTCATCCTGATGTTGAAACGGACTAGATGAGTGATAAGTCATGCTATGGGTAGAGTATCCTACGTAGCAAGAAAGATATATATGCAACTACAACGGCGAATATAGCATTATTTGGTATACTGTGAGCATGAGAAACAGGGAAAGCGCAAAAAATGATGGAGCATAACTATGTCTGCTATTCGCGGCGTACTCCTTGATATTGATGGAGTTCTACACGTCAGTTTGCAGCCAATTCGGGGCGCAGCTGAAACATTGCACAGGTTAGAGCAACAGGGATATCAAACCTGTTTTGTGACCAATACGACGACCAGTTCGCGTGCCTCCCTGGTACAAAAATTGCATGCCATTGGCCTCCCTCTACCTGAAGAACGGGTAATGACAGCGCCAGTAGCGACTGCCAACTACATACGACAGCATTACCCGGGCAAGCGCTGCTGGTTGTTGACGAAAGGCAATACCGCCGATGATTTCTCAGGCATTGAACTGGTGAATGACCACGCTGATATTGTAGTGATCGGTGGCGCTGAAGAATTGCTGACCTATGAAGCCATGAACTCTGCCTTCCGTATGCTGATGGATGGAGCAGTACTGTTGGCAACCCATGCCAATCTGTACTGGCGCACTACGGAGGGTTTACAATTGGACAGCGGCGCGTATGTGCGCGCCTTAGAGGTAGCCACCGGAAAGCAGGCGATCATTTTGGGCAAGCCCGACCGCGCCTTCTTCGAGCAAGCCTTACAATCAATCGGTGTCCCAGCCCACGAAGCCGTGATGGTCGGCGATGATATCGAGAACGATATTGGAGGAGCGCAGCAGGCTGGTCTACGCGGTGTGCTGGTCTGCACCGGCAAGCACACTGCCAGTTCGCCGCAGCTAGAACGTATTAAGCCTGATGCGATTCTGCCCTCGATTGTGGATGTGCCGGGGTGGTTGGATTAACCTACTCCTCGTATCTTCCCCCCATATACTTCGCTAGAAACTTCTCAGCCGCAGCATAAAACTTCAGACGGTTCTCCGGCTTAGCAAACCCATGTCCTTCATCGGGGAAGAGCATGTATTCATAAGGAATGCCCTTGCTCTTCATGGCCTCGACGATCTGTTCGGATTCGGCCTGTTTGACGCGGGGGTCGTTTGCGCCCTGTCCGATCAGCATGGGAATCTTGATCTGGTCTACTTTGAAGAGCGGCGAACGCGACTTCAAGAACTCCTCTTCCGTGCTGGGATCGCCCACGCGCTGGTGAAAGATGGAGACGAGGGGTGCCCAATAAGGCGGAATAGTCTGGATCAGCGTGATAATATTGCTGGGGCCGACTATGTCCACCGCACAGCAGAAGACATCTGGGGTGAAGGTTGCGCCTACCAGCGCGGCGTAGCCGCCATAGGAGCCACCGAAGATAGACACTTTCTTTGGATCGG
>WNGL01002631.1_pt1 | contig 48494 bp, 42 predicted proteins | sample 5400591 | NCBI WGS metagenome assembly WNGL01 (sample SAMN13153377, study PRJNA577476) | soil metagenome | isolation source: 80 cm soil or saprolite under Garry oak tree replicate 1 | place: USA:California | collected 2016-06-15 | reverse complement strand
CTGGTGTGCCAGTTGTTCTGCCAAGAGCACGGCTGGTTGGCTACGTTTGGAAGGGATAACCGCTGAAAGCATCTAAGCGGGAAGCTCGCCTCAAGATTAGGTCTCCCTCAGGGTTAACCTGGTAAGGCCCCCAGCTAGATGACTGGGTTGATAGGCCGGAGGTGGAAGCACGGCAACGTGCGGAGCTGACCGGTACTAATAGGCCGAGTGGCTTGGCTACTACACTCTGATATTGTTTCGCGTCCACTGTGCGGTTCCCGAGGTGCGGTCGGTCTCGGCGAGCCGTTGGTTCACTGTGAGTGGCGGCGCCGGGGATCACATTTCCATAGTGTTTCGGTGGCCATAGCGAAGGGGAAACACCCGGTCCCATTCCGAACCCGGAAGTTAAGCCCTTCAGCGCCGATGGTACTGCGTGGGAGACTGCGTGGGAGAGTAGGACGCCGCCGGACATCTTCCCGCTGGGGGTCGTTGCCGCAAGGTAATGGCCCCCAGCGTTTTTGCGATGCCTGTTGACGTGCGAGTTCGCGGCGGCCTACCGGGGGCGAACTGGGGAAATGGGTTAGCCCCGGTGGATGCGAGTGGTGGCCGGAAAGGTGCGTAAACCGCGAAGGCGGGCATAGCCCGCGCAGATGACTTGTTGGTACTGGTGTCCGGACGGCTGGCGTGGCCAGAGGCGTGATTGGTGGAGATTGAACGTGACAGGTAAGGCCGGCAGCCGCTCGTCGCGGGAGCAGGCGGCCGGCGGCTCCGGGCGTGGCGGCAGCGACGGTGGTGGCACCGAGCCGGGCGGCACCGAGCCGGCTGGCACGCAGCGTGCCGGCGGCGTGCCTGGCCGTGGCGACGGGCGCGGGACGTTTGGGCAGCGAGCCCCCTTGGCCGGCGATTCGGGCCAGCGGAGAACACGCAAGGCTGCGGCCGGCGGATCGCAGGAGCGTGATCGTCGAAGCGCAACGCCGGGCGGCGGGACGGCGCGCGGCCGGGAGTCGTACCGCGGCGACCGGGCGACCGGCGCGGAGGTGCCAAGGCGAGGCGGCGCGAGCGACCGGCGCGGAGGCAAACCGCCTTCGGCGCGGCCAGGTATCGGCGGACCGCGGGATGCACGGGGCAGACCCGGGGACACGCAGGGCAGACCGCGGGACAGGCAGGGCCAGCCTGGGGACAGGCGGGGCCAGCCTGGGGACAGGCGGGGCCAGCCTGGGGACAGGCGGGGCCAGCCTGGGGACAGGCAGCGCCCGCCGCGCGACGGACAGGGCAGTTGGCGCGACAGCCCCGGCGAAGGCGGCAGCCGGCAGCCAGCCGGATTGGGCGATCGGCGACCGGCAGTCAGGAAAACTCGTCCGGATGGTGGCGGCCGCGGACCGGCGACGAGCAACGAGCGGCCCGGCCGGAGAGATCAGCCTCAGTCGGACCGGTATCGCCCGGCTGGCGGCGCGGCCGGACGGTCGCGAGAGGGCGGGTATCAGCGGCGCGATGACGGGTCGGCCGACGCTGCAACATCGGGCGGCGATCGTTATCGCCCGCGCCGCTCCCCGGGCGGTGCGCCGCGTAATGCGGGGACCGGCGGCGACCGTACCGGATCGGACCGCTGGTCCGGGCCCGGATCGGCCTCGCGTCGGCCGCGGCGCGCCGATGTCGGGGATGGCGGGCAGGACCGGGGCTACCGGGCTGGCCGGCCGTCACGTGACGGCTACCCGAGCGCCCGTTCCCGGGAAGACCGGCGCCGCGATGACGGGTCCCAGGGCGACCGGGTCCGCGACGACCGGCCCATGGGTGACCGCGCCCGGGGTGATCGGGCCCAAGGCGGCAGATACCTGGGCTCCAGGAACCAGAGTGGCGGGGACCGGAATCGCAACGGCCGGGATCGCGCAGGGCGGGATCGCACGGGGCGGGATCGCACGGGGCGGGGCGCGTGGGAACATGGCGACCGGGAGCGCGAAAGTATTCGGCTGCCCGCCTTGCCTGCCAGCATCACCGCCGACCAGCTGGATCCGGTCGCGCGCGCCGAGCTGAGGACGCTGCCGTCCGATCTCGCCGATTCTGTCGCCCGGTTTCTCGTGGCGGCGGGACAGGCGGAGGATCCCGAGCGCGGCTACGAGTACGCGCTGGCGGCGCGCCACCTGGCGGCACGAGTCGGCATCGTCCGCGAAACCTGCGGCATCGCGGCGTATCGCGCCGAGAAGTGGGCTGAGGCCCTCGCCGACCTGCGGGCCGCCCGCCGGCTGACCGCCCAGGGCAGTTACCTGCCGCTGATGGCCGACTGCGAGCGTGCGCTCGGCCGGCCTGACCGCGCGCTGGCGCTGGTCACGGGTCCGCAGACGCAGGGCTTGAGCCGGGACACGCTGATCGAGCTGCGGATCGTCGAGTCAGGCATCCGCCGGGACCAGGGCTTCCCCGAGGCGGCCGTGGTCGCCCTTCAGGTCCCCGAGCTCACCGACGGGAGGCTGCGGGCAGGCTCGGCGAGGCTGTTCTACGCGTACGCGGACGCGCTCGTCGATGCGGGCCGGCCGGACGAGGCGCGGTACTGGTTTGGAAGGGCGGCGGCCGCCGACGGAGACGGTGAGACCGACGCCGCGGAGCGAGCGGACGACCTGGACCAGCTCTCCTTCGATGATATGGAACTTGCCGCCGCCGACGATGCCGACGATGCCGACGAGACCGGCGACGACGAGACCGGCGACGACGAGACCGGCGGCGACGAGACCGGCGGCGACGAGAGCGCGGGCGCTGTCCTGGCTCCGCGGCAGGCGACTACCGCTGACCTGCCCGCCGTCCATGAGGTGATCGAGGCGGCGTACGCCAGGTACGCGGACCGGATGGACACCCCGCCGGCCCCGGTACTGACCGACTACCGTGCCGCCGTCGAGGCCGGCCAGGTCTGGGTGCTCGGGAACCCCATCGCGGGCGTCCTCGTGCTGGTCGCCGGCGACGACAGTCTTCTGGTCGAGAACGTCGCGGTCAGCCCGTCCGCCCAGGGGACCGGCCTCGGCCGCAGGCTCATGGAGTTCGCCGAGGAGCGGGCGGTCGGGCACGGGCTGCGCAAGCTGAGCCTGTACACGAACGAGGTCATGGTCGAGAACCTGGCCATCTATGCCAGGCTCGGCTACCGGGAGACCGCCCGCGGCGAGCAGGACGGCTACCGCCGGGTCTTCCTGGCCAAGGAAGTCGGCGGGTAACGGCCGAGACGCGGCGTGGCCGGTCAGGCTGCCTCGCCGGTCTTGTCCAGCCAGTGCATGATGCCCGAGACGTTCGACGGCGCACCCGCGACGCGGTTGTACTTGGCCGCCAGCTCGGGGTCGGCGTCCGGCGCGAGCACCGCGTACCGCTCCCGCGTCCGCTCGGCGACCATCGCCACGGCGTGGTCCAGATCCAGCCCGGCCTGGCGGGCGCGCCTGGTCTCGGCCACCCAGAGCCGGATCTCCTCTGCCGACCGGTCGAGCGCCTCGGCCACGGCACCGACCGGCCCGTAGTGGCTGAACAGCAGCCGGGTCGGCCGCAGCGCGGCGAACATGCGGAGCGAGGAGAGCGCGACGTCCAGGTCGAAGTCGGGCGGCGGCGTGGCGGGGCGCTGGTCGCCGGTCTCCGGGATGTAGATCCCGGCCGCGTCGCCCACGTACAGGTCGCCGCTGACCGAGTCGATCAGGCCGACATGGTGCTTGGCGTGCCCGGGCGAGTAGTGGCTCTCCAGGCGGCGCCCGCCGCCGAGGTCCACGGTGCCGGTGCGTTCGACGGTGCGGATGCGCTCGGCCGGGGTAGGTGCCAGCTCGCCGAACAGGTCGTCGAGCTCGTCGCCGTAGACCATCCTGGCGCTGGCCATCAGCCGGGACGGATCGGCCAGATGCCTGGCACCGAGCTCGTGGACCACTACCTGCGCGGCGGGGAACATCGCGGCGATGTCGCCGACACCGCCCGCATGGTCGAGATGGATGTGCGTGACCACGACGGTCGCGAGATCCGCCGCGTGCACGCCAAGCGAGGCGAGGGCGTCCCGCACGACCGGTGCGGACGGCGCCGTGCCGGTCTCGACCAGGCACGGGCGCTCTGATCGGATCAGATATCCGGCGGTGATGCCCTGATATCCGGCCATGCGGGTGTCGATCTGATAGACCTCGTGCCCAACAGGCGCGACGAAATCGGATTCCGGCGCGCTGCGCACATGGTCTGTCATGCGCCTATCGTCCCAGGTCGACGCGAACGCCCGGCGGCCGGGAAGCGCCGGGCCGCCGGTTCAGCCCTGAGCGAACGACCGCAGGACCAGGCCGGTTCGCGGCTTCGGGGCGAAAGAGGTGGACTTGCGCGGCACCTTCTCGCCCCGCGCGGCGACCGCGTACACCTCGCTTGGCGACATCGGGCTGCACAGCACGGCGGTTCCGCCCGCGGCCTGCGCGGACCGGAGCGCGGCCTCGGCGTCGTGGTGCACGATCCGCACCGAGTCCTCGTCGTCGGTCAGATCCCAGAGCGTGGTGATCAGCAGCTCCTGCAGGATCGCGGCGGGCAGCGCGCGCCAGGCCGCCGACCGGCCGGCCGGCATCGCCGCCCGCACCTGGTCCGGGTCGGGATGGCTGATCAGGTACGCGCACTCGTCGCCGGCCAGCACGAAGGCGGTGCCGTCGCCGCTCGCCTCGGCCAGCGCGCTGAGCGCGGCCGGGAGTTCGTCGAGTTTGCCAGGCACCCGCATGGCCGTGAACGCGGGCGCGGCGAGCTTCACGGCGTGCTGTACGTCGAGGCCGGGGATCACCCGGTGTATCGCGCCGATCCGCGGCGGGTAGCTCGCCGAGTCGACCAGCAGCGCGAGCCCGTAGTCCCACGGCCCTGGCCCGGATCCGGCCCGGTGCCGGCGCGCCTGCAACTGCCGGTACGCGGCATACCGATGATGCCCGTCGGCGATCAGCGCCTGGCGCGGAGCGAGATCGGCGGCGATCGCCGCCAGGTCCGCGGGGTCGGTGACCGCCCACAGCCTGTGTCGCAGCCGGTCAGGTGTCCGGGTATCGATCAACGGCTCGCGCGAGGCGGTCTCGGTAACGATCCTCGCTGCGGCGCCGGGCTCGCCGCCTGCACCGGTGCCGCCGCCAGCATGGCCGGCCGCGCCGAGGCCGTCGTAGAGCAGGAAGATCGGCTCGAGGTTGGCCTGGGTGGCCTCCATCAGCGCGAGCCGCCCGGCAACCGGCCCCGGGGAGACGTCCTCATGCGGCAGCACGACGCCGGCCTCGGGCGGCACCAGCCTGACCGCCCCGATCAGCCCGCGCTGCACCCAGCCCAGGCCGTCGCCGATGGCCGAGGCCTGCTCGTAGACGTACAGCACCGGAGCAGGGTCGGTGACCAGGATCTGCTCGTCCTTCCACTGCCTGAGCGACTCGGCGGCGTCGTGGTACTCCTCGCCCGGCCGGCCGGGCACCGGCCGCGGCAGGATCAGGCGGACCACATTGTGCGGATCCGCCGCCATCAACTGGTTCTCTTTATCTTCGAAGATGACGTCGTACGGTGGAGAGGTGACCTCGGCGAGCCCGCTCACCCGGTCCTGCGCGTAACGGACGCCGCAAAACGGCGCCAGTTCCAGTCCGGCTCGGAACTGGTCTGCTGGCGCTGGAGAAGACGGAGGGATCTGCACATATGTCAGAAGGATCTTCAGGCGGCAAGGATTCCCGTTCCGGCGAAAAGCCTGGCTCGGCGCAGGGGCCGAGACCAGGACAGGAAGACATATATACCCTTTACCGGCGCGGCCTGGATCTGCTCGGGCGGGGCAGCGCGGCGGCCGCCGCTCAACTGCTCGAGCGGGCTGCCGCGGCGGAGCCAGAGTCGCGCAGCATCCTCGAGGCACTCGCCAGGGCACAGTTCGACACCAGGCGGTACGAGGCGGCGGCCCGGAGTTTCCGCCGGATCGTGGATGCCAGCCCGAGCGACGACTACGCCCAGTTCGGCCTGGGCCTGGCCCTGGCCAGGACCGGAGATCACGACGCGGCCGCCGAGCACCTGGCGCTGGCAGCGGCGATGCGCCCGGATCTGCGGCACTACACCGAGGCGCTGCGCAGCGTCCGGGCCGCACTGCGCGCCAGGAGCCTCGTTGAAGGCAAAGAATAAGACCCATGCCCCACGACATGCACCGCCCGGCCGGGCCGATGCCCGCTGCTGACGCTGGGCCCCCGGCTGACGCCGTGCCCGCTGCTGACGCCGTGCCCGCTGCTGACGCGGTGCCCGCTGCTGACGCTGACGCCGGGCCCGTGGCCCTGCTCGTGCCCGGCCGGCGCGCGCCGGCCGCCGAGTACGACGTCGCGCTGCTCGATCTGGACGGCGTGGTCTACAGCGGCCCGCACGCGGTTCCCGGGGCGGTCGCCGCGCTGGCGGCGGCCCGCAGCGCCGGCCTGCGGCTCGCGTTCGTGACGAACAACGCATCGAGGTCGCCGTCGGCGATCGCCGAGCACCTGGGCAGGCTCGGGATCGCGACCAGCGCCGCCGACGTGGTGACCTCCGCCCAGGCGGCCGCGACGCTGATCGCCAGCCGGTTTCCCGCCGGATCGCCGGTGCTCGTCGCCGGCGCAGTCGCGCTGAGGCTCGCGCTGCGCGAGCGCAGGCTGCGGCCGGTGTCGGTGGCGGCCGACCGGCCGGTCGCCGTCGTCCAGGGTTACGCGCCCGACATGAGCTACGGGCTGCTGGCCGAGGCCGGGGTCGCGGTACGGGACGGCGCGTTCTTCGTGGCGACGAACGCCGACTCGACGCTGCCGACACCGCGCGGGCCGCAGCCGGGCAACGGGTCGCTGCTGCAGGTGGTCATCACCGCGACCGGGAAGCAGCCGGTGGTGGCGGGCAAGCCGCAGACTCCGTTGCATGCCGAGGCGGTGGCACGGACCGGGGCGAAACGCCCGCTGGTGGTCGGTGACCGGCTCGACACCGACATCGAGGGCGCGGTCCGTGGCGGTGCCGACAGCCTGCTCGTGCTGACCGGGGTCAGCCGCGCCGAAGATGTCGTGCTGGCACCGAAGGGTCGCCGGCCGACGTACCTCGCCGCCGACCTGCGCGGGCTGCTCGATCCGCAGCCGGCGATCGGGTCCCGCGCCGGGCGGGACGGCCGGGACGGCGAGGACGGCCGGGACGGCGAGGACCCGGGTCGCGGCGCGGCCGGGCGAGCGTTCCGCTGCGGTGGATGGGAGGCGCGGCGGCCGGCCGGAGCAGGGCCGCTCGAGCTCAGCGGGGACGGCGCGTGGATCGACGGGCTGCGCGCGCTGTGCGCGGCCGCGTGGTCGGCCGGGCCGATCCAGGCCGACATGGCCGGACCCGCCCTGAAGACGCTGGACCTGCCCGGCTGAGCGTTCCCGGTTCGGGCCGGGTCGCCCTCAGGTCGGACAGAAGAATCAGACCTGAGGGCGACGCGGCCGGGGGCGGGCTGAAGGCAGAATGAACCCGCGGGTCAGCGGCGCATGTCCGGCGCGGTCGGCCTCGCTGCGCATGCGGGCCGGGCACGACGTCCTGGCCGGCAGGAAGGAATCCTTCGATGATCGAGGCACAGGGCCTCACCAAGCGATACGGCGACACGCTCGCCGTCGACCATTTGTCTTTCACCGTGGAGCCCGGCCGGATCACCGGGTTCCTCGGCCCGAACGGCGCGGGCAAGACCACCACGATGCGGCTGATCCTCGGGCTCGACCGGCCGACGAGCGGAACGGTGACCGTGGACGGCAAGCCGTTCGGCCGGCTTGGCTGGCCGATGCGCGAGGTCGGCGCGCTGCTCGACGCCAAGGCGGTGCACGGCGGCCGGAGCGCGTACAACCATCTGCTCTGCGTCGCCCAGACCAACAACCTGCCCAAACGGCGGATTGGCGAGGTGCTCGAGCTCGTCGGCCTGAGCGAGGTCGCGGGCAAGCGGTCCAAGGGCTTCTCGCTCGGCATGGGGCAGCGGCTCGGCATCGCCGCCGCGCTGCTCGGCGACCCGAAGATCCTCATGTTCGACGAGCCCGTCAACGGGCTCGACCCCGAGGGGATCTTGTGGATCAGGAACCTGATGAAGGCGCTGGCCGCCGAGGGGCGGACGGTCTTCGTGTCCAGCCACCTGATGTCGGAGATGGAGAACACGGCCGACCACCTGATCGTGATCGGCCGTGGCAAGCTGATCTCGGACTGCACGACGGCGGCGTTCATCGCGGCCAACTCCCAGCAGTCCGTCAGGGTCAGGACGCCGCAGCCCGACGAGCTAATCGCGCTCGCCTCGGCGGCAGGCGCGACGGTGCGCGACGACGCCGGCGACTCGCTCGTGCTGCTCGGCCTGACCGCGGCGCAGGTCGGCGACCTGGCGTTCGAGAACGGGATCAGGCTGCACGAGCTGGCGCCCGCGCACGCCTCGCTGGAACAGGCGTTCATGGAGCTGACCGCGCCCAGCGTGGAGTTCCACGCGGGCATCCCAGCCGGGGCCGCGGCGGCGCCGGAGTCCGTGCACGCGGGAGAGGTGGGCTGAGATGGCGACGGCAGTGAGCCATGAGGCGCTGGTCGGCGGTGCGCTCGGACGCCAGCCGGCGGGCCGGGCCGGGTTCGCGGGCACGGTGCGCTCGGAGTTCACCAAGATCCGCTCGGTGCGCTCCACGTACTGGACGCTCCTCGCTCTCGTGCTGGCGTGCGTCGGAATCGGCGCGCTGTTCAGCTGGGGCCAGACGGAGCGACTGCTCAGGATCGAGAGCGGCAGGAGGTTCAGCGGCGGTCAGATACCGCCAGGGTTCGCCACGCACATCGCGAACGAGATCAGGTCGCAGGCTGCCAGCATCAGCCTATTCGGCCTGCTCATCGGCCAGCTGATCATCATCGTCCTCGGCGCGCTGGCGATCACCTCGGAGTACTCGACCGGGATGATCAGGACATCGCTGGCCGTGATGCCACGCCGCGGGACCGTGTTCGCGGCCAAGGGCGTGGTTTTCGGCCTGGTCGCTCTGGTCACCGGCCTGGTCACCAGCTTCCTGGCGTTCTTCGCCGGCCAGGCGATCCTGTCCAGCCAGCACGTCAGCACCACGCTCGGGCATCCCGACGTGCTGCGCACGGTGGTCGGCGGCGGACTGTTCCTGGCGGTGTGCGGGCTGCTCTCGTTCGGCATCGGCGCGATGCTCAGGCACACGGCAGGGGCAATCGCCGCCGGGATCGGCCTGATGTTCGTGCTGTGGATCCTGAGCCAGTTCCTGCCGGGGCCGCCGAGCGGCTGGTTCGGGCAGGCCGACATCGACAAGTGGATACCGTTCAACGCGGGCTCGGCGATCTGGGAGAACCAGGCCAACGGGCTGAATCCGTTCTCGCCGTGGATCGGGTTCGCCGTGTTCTGCGCCTACGCCGCCGCCGCGCTCGCGGCCGGCCTGGTGGTGTTCCTGCGGCGCGACGCGTAAGGCCGGCCGGTCACCGCAGGGTGAGAATCGAGACCCGCTTGACGGCGGCGTCCTCGAGGTCGGCGACGACCGGGACGTCGTATCCGGCCAGCTCGCGCATCAGCGGCCGCGGCAGGAAGGCCCGGCCGATGTCGCCGGCGAGCACGTCTGCGCCCCGGGCGCCTGCGCGTCCGAGCAGGCCGGTGACCCGCTCCGCCAGCCGCCGCTCGTACCAGACGTCGGCGGCGAGTACGACGTCGGCCTGCTCGCCGTCACCGTCCAGCACGTCGCCGGTGACCGTCACCCGCGCGTTGTTCGCGTCGGCGTTGAGCGCGATGGCCGCCGCGGCCAGCGGATCGAGCTCGCTGGCCAGCACGGCCGGCGAGCCGGCCAGCGCCGCGGCGATCGCCGCCAGGCCCGATCCCGACCCGAGGTCGAGGACGGTGCGCCCGGCGACAATGCCGGGGTGGTCGAGGATGTAGCGAGCCAGCCCCTGGCCGCCTGGCCAGGCGAACGCCCAGAACGGCGGCGGCCGATCGGATCGGCCGAGCGCATGCTCGGTCGCCTCCCAGAGGCCGAACGCGTCGTCGGCCAGGTGCAGGCTGATCTCGGGAACCAGCGGCACCGGCCGGAGCCGGCAGCTGGCCAGGACAAACGGCTTGCCAACAGCGGGCCGCAGCCCGATCCGGCCGGTCGGCCCGGTCCGGCCGGTCCGGCCGGTCCGGCCGGCCGCCATCAGCGGGCCCCGCCCGGCTGACACGCCGGGCACCAGAACGTCACGCGCTCCGCCGCGGGCGTGCCGCGGCCGGCGCGGCCGTCGGCCAGGACCGCGGTGCCGCACCGGCGGCATGGCCGACCGGACCGGCCGTACACCCAGGTCTGCTCGCCGCGCGCCGGGCTTCCCGTGCTGACCTGGCCGACGCGGTCCTTGTTCGCCTCGAGCAGGCGCCTGGCCAGTTCGACGACCGGCTCGAGGTCGCCGGCGCTGCCGACCGGCTGCCACGGGCTGATGCCGCGCAGGAACAGCACCTCGGACTTGTACAAGTTGCCGATGCCGGCGAGATTGGCCTGGTCGAGCAGGGCCTCGCCGATAGGGCGGTCCGGCGCGGCGGACAGCCTGCGCACCGCCTCGGCCGCGTCCCAGTCCGGCCCGAGCAGGTCGGGACCGAGGTGTCCGACCACGCGGTCCTCACGCGCCGTGGCTACCACCTCGACGACACCGAGCTGGTAACCGACTGCCTGCCAGCGGGCGTTCTCGAGCACGAGGCGCACCCGGTGATCGCGCGGCGCTGGCCGGCCCGCAGGCCAGATCCGCCACGATCCGTCCATCCGCAGGTGCGTGTGGATGGTCACGCCGCCGTCTACCCGGATCAGCAGATGCTTGCCGCGCGAGAGCGCTTCGCGCACGAGCCGGCCGGACAGGTCGGTCGTGGCGAACCGCGGGACCCGGAAGTCGCTGCGGGTCAGCTTTCGGCCAGCGAGCGCCCCGTCGAGCTGGCGCGACACGCGCCAGACCACGTCTCCCTCGGGCATTAGGTCAGCCCCGACTCGCCGGGCATCAGGTCCGCCCCGACTCGCGCAGCGTGATGTTGAGCCGGCCGGACGGCAGCCCGATCTCCGGCCGCTCGGTGCCTGGGATGGTCTTGGTGACGCCGTGGTAGGCGAGTCGCGCCTCGCCGCCGAACACGAACAGGTCCCCGGACTCCAGCGTGATGTCGTGCCAGGGCTTGCCGCGCGTCTGGGCGTTGCCGAACCGGAACACGCACGCCGACCCGAGGCTCAGCGAGACCACAGGCGCCGCGGAGCGCTCGTCCTTGTCGGCGTGCATGCCCATCCTGGCCTGCTCGTCATAGAAGTTGATCAGCGCCACGTCCGGCCGGTAGGACGCCGCCTCGGCCGGATCGGTGTAGGCGTCGGCGAGTGCCCGGCGGCCGAGCTCGGCGACCCAGCCGGGAAACGGCTTGACCGGCGCGCCGTCGATGTCGTCCGCGGTCCGCGAGTACCGGTAGGGCAGCCAGTGCCAGCCCAGGCAGACGGTCTGGACGGACATCCGCCCGCCAGACGGCATCGGCGTGTGCCGCATCCCGGCAGGCGGCTTGGCCCACTCACGGCACGCCGCCACCAGGCGCTGTTGCTCCTCGATCGTTAGCCAGCCGGGCACGTGGACCGCCCCCGGCGCGATCTCGGCGCGTGGCAGCCCGAACAACCCGCTCACAACGCCACGCTACCGGGCCGTACTCCTTCGGCGGCCGTCCCCTGGCGCCGGAACGTCGGCGATGGCCCGCCGCCGCCCGTAGAGCGACGGTGATGGGCCATCGCTGCTGCCGGTTCCGGCCCCAGTCGGCGGGTCGGCGGCGGGCGATTGCGCAGGGCGCGCCGCTTCGGGCGGACAAGAGCCGGCGTTCTCGCGTGGGCCGAGTGTCAGAGGCCCATGGCACGGTATCGCGCATGGGACGCACCGCTTTATACGACAAGCGGCTTTCGATGCCGTGACGGCTCGGGCCGCAGGTCGTGGCGGCCGAGATCAAGTCGGCGCTCGACGCCGGCACTGGCCGCTCTCGGCGGCTAGAGCAGCCTCCGCAGGTGGAGCAGGTCGAAGACGTTGCCGTCGACCTTGAGCCGGCCGGACAGCCAGGCCCGGGCGAATCCGCCCGGATCGCCGGCGATCGCCACCACGTCGTCGCTTTTGGCCGTGAAGCGGATCTGCGCGCCTGGGAACCCGTCGTGCATTTCCTTGATTGGATCCGCGCCGTGCGGGCCGAGCCGGGTCAGGTAGGTAACTCCCAGGTCAGAGACATGGCAGCTGAGCGTCCTGTTGATCAGCTTCGTCTGGCGGACCGTAGGATCCATCTCGGACACGCGGCCGGTGAGGCTCTCCAGGGCCATGCGGCACTCTTCCGCGGTCGCCATCGTCACCCCGCTTTCAAGGTCATTCTCTGCCGGTCGGTACGAAGTCAGACACCGGGGGCGCGCAACCGCCTCCAATGGCGTCAGCGTGACCCGCTTGACGGTAGCGTTCCTGACAGGACGCAGAACACGACGCCACGCGGGAGGCAGCCGACCCGGTCAGGCAGCGGCCGGAACCGGGCGGCCAGTGTGGCCTGAGGAGCTGGTAGCACGATGGAGCACGACACCGATCCCGCCTCGCCGGCCGCTCCGCCGCCTTCCACGGGCGAGCCGCGGGTGAACGCCGCCATCGGCCGGCTCGGCGAGCTCGGCGAGCTGCCCGTATCCGAGCACGCGCAGGTCTACGAGCGCATCCACGGTCAGCTGGTCGAGGTGCTCGGGGAGCTGCACTCTGGTGCCGGCCAGGCCGATCCGGCCGCGCGCTAAGCACGCGACGGCAGGGGCCGACACGCAGAGCGGCAGCGGCTGCACGCACGACGAGACGACGACACGAGGACGCCGGCAGATGGCGAAGAGGGCACGGCTGGACGCGGAGCTGGTGCGCCGCGGCCTGGCGCGGTCGCGGGTGCAGGCGACCGACCTGATCGCGGCCGGCCGGGTCCTGGTGGCGGGCGCGCCCGCGGCCAAGGCCGCCACCCAGGTCGGCCAGGATGCGGCGATCACCATCGACAAGGACAGCGCCGGCCAGGACTATGTGTCCCGCGGCGGCCGCAAGCTGGCGGGAGCGCTCGCCGTGTTCGCCGGCGTGCGGGTGGCGGGCCGGCGCTGCCTCGATGCCGGCGCATCGACCGGGGGCTTCACCGACGTGCTGCTGCGGGCGGGCGCCGCTCACGTGGTCGCCGTGGATGTCGGCTACGGCCAGCTCGCCTGGAGCCTGCGGGCCGACCCGCGGGTCACCGTCCTCGACCGGGTCAACGTGCGCAACCTCCAGCCCGGCCAGGTCGCGCCGCCGCCCGAGGTGGTCACCGCCGACCTGTCCTTCATCTCGCTCGGCCAGGTGCTGCCCGCGCTGGCCGCCTGCGCCGCGCCGGACGCCGACTTCGTGCTGCTGGTGAAACCGCAGTTCGAGGTCGGCAAGGGCAAGGTTGGCGCCGGGGGAGTGGTACGGGATCCCGCGTTGCGGGCCGAATCGGTCGCCGCCGTGGCGCGGGCCGCGCTCGGCATCGGGCTCGGGGTCCGCGGCATGACCGCGAGCCCGCTGCCCGGCCCGGCGGGCAACGTGGAGTACTTCCTGTGGCTGCGCCGCGGCGCGCCGCCGCTGGACGACGAGGCGTTGCGGGCCGCCGTGACGGAGGGTCCGCAGTGAGCGCCGCGAGGAGCATGCTGCTCGTGGTGCACACCGGCCGGCCGGAAGGCGTGCAGGCCGCGCGGACGGTGGCCGCTCGCCTCGGCGCCGCCGGGGTGACGGTGCGGGCGCTGAAGTCAGAGGCCGACGACCTTGACTACCCGCAGGCAACCGTGCTGCCTGCCTCGCCGCACGCGGCCGAGGGCGCGGAGATGGTGCTGGTCATCGGCGGCGACGGCACGCTGCTCCGCGCGGCCGAACTCGCCCGCCCGGCCGGGACTCCGCTGCTCGGCGTCAATCTCGGCCACGTCGGGTTCCTCGCCGAGACCGAGCCCGAGGTCCTGTCCGACGCGGTGGACCGCATACTGGCCGGCCGGTACTGCGTGGAGCCGCGGATGACCATTGACGTCACCGTCCGCCAGAACGGCTCGGTCGCGGCGACGACCTGGGCGCTGAACGAGGCAACGGTCGAGAAGGCGGCCAGGGAGCGGATGCTCGATCTGGTGACCGAGGTCGACGGCCGGCCGCTGTCCCGGTGGGGCTGCGACGGCATGGTGTTCGCCACGCCCACCGGGTCGACCGCCTACGCGTTCTCCGCCGGCGGGCCCGTGGTCTGGCCCGATGTCGAGGCGCTGCTGCTGGTCCCGATTAGCGCCCACGCCCTTTTCGCGGGCCCTATGGTGGTATCACCGGAATCGGTCCTGGCAGCGGAGGTCATCGGCGCGGCGGGAGGTCAGGGGACGTCGGGTGCCGTGCTGTGGTGCGACGGCCGTCGCACGGTCGGCCTGCCACCAGGCGCGCGGGTCGAGGTCCGGCGCGGCGCCCGGCCGGTGCTCCTGGCCAGGCTGCGCGGCGGCCCCTTCGGCCCCGCCGGCCCTGTCGGCTCCGTTGGCCCCGGCGGGCCCGGCGCGGACATCGGGGCGTCCTTCACTGAGGCGCGGCAGGACGCTGCCGCGCGGTTGGGAGACGAGGAGCCGGCTGGCGATGCTTGAGGAAGTCAGAATCAGCGGCCTCGGCGTCATCGATGAGGCGGTGCTCGAGCTGTCCCCGGGCTTCAACGTGGTCACCGGGGAGACCGGGGCGGGCAAGACGATGGTCGTCTCCGGGCTCGGCCTGCTGTTCGGCGGCCGGGCCGATCCCCGCCGGATCAGGCCAGGTGCCGAGCGGGCGACCGTCGAGGGGCGGCTGCGTACCGACCCGGACGGCGAGGTGGCCAGGCAGGTCAACAACGCGGGCGGCGACCTGGACGACGACGCGACGCTGGTGCTGACCAGGTCGGTCTCCGCGGAGGGGCGGTCGCGCGCCTTCGCCGGCGGCCGCTCGGTGCCGGTTTCGCTGCTCACCTACCTGGCCGACGACCTCGTCGCCGTGCACGGCCAGGCGGACCAGCAGCAGCTGCTGAAGCCGGGCAGGCAGCGCGAGGCGCTTGACCGGTTCGCCGGCCCCGAGCTCGGCCGCGTGCTCGGCGACTACCAGCGGGCCCACCAGCAGCACCTCAAGGTCGCCGAGGAGCTCGCCGAGCTGACCTCGCTCGCGCGCGAGCGTGCCGCGGAGGCCGAGGACCTGCGGCACGGGCTGGCCGAGATCGAGCGGCTCGAGCCCGCGGTCGGCGAGGACATCGAGCTGCACGCGGAGGCGGAGCGGCTGTCGAACGCCGACACGCTGCACAGCGCGGCGACGACCGCGCACGAGGCGCTGATCAGCGACCCGTCGGCCGCGTCCTACGAGGCCGCCGACGCGCTCACGCTGCTCGGCTCGGCCAGGCAGGCGCTCGAGGCCGCGGCACCGCACGACCAGGCACTCGGTGAGCTAGCCGACCGGCTGAGCGAGGCGTCCTACCTGGTTTCCGACATCGCCGCCGAGCTGGCGTCCTACGCGGACTCGGTCGAGGCCGACCCGGCCCGGCTGGCTGCCGTCCAGGACCGGCGCGCCGAGCTGACCAGGCTGATCCGCACCTACGGGTCGGCTCCGGTCCCGCGCGCCGACGCCGCGGACGATGACGCCTCTTCCAGCCTCAACGGGACTAGCGGCACCGATGCGGCCGGCCGGGTGCTCACCCGCGAGGAACCCGCCGGGACGGGCGACGGCGAGACCGCGACAAGCGCCGCCCCGGAAGGCGGCGCGGACGGCAGCGCCGGGTCCGGCCAGGGCGGCGCGCCGCCCGCCCCGGCGGTACCGGACCTGTCCGCCGTGCTCGCCTGGGCCAAGGGCGCGGCGGCCCGGCTGGCCGAGCTCGACAGGGACGACGACCGGATCGCCGGCCTGCAGACGCGGGAGGCCGACCTGGCCGGAACCGTCAGGGAACTCGGCGGCGGGCTGACCACGACACGGCAGGAGGCGGCGGCACGGTTCGATGCCGCGGTGACCGCGGAACTGACCGCGCTCGCCATGCCGCACGCCAGGCTGTCGGTCGTGGTCAGCCCGCTGCGCGAGTACGGCCCGCATGGGGGCGACGACGTGGAGCTCCGGCTGGCCGCCCACCCGGGAGCCCCCGCGCTCCCGCTGCACAAGGGGGCCTCGGGCGGTGAGCTGTCCCGCGTGATGCTCGCGATCGAGGTGGTCTTCGCCGGGGCCGACCCGGTGCCGACGTTCGTCTTCGACGAGGTGGATGCCGGCGTGGGCGGCAAGGCGGCCGTGGAGATCGGCCGCAGGCTCGCCAGGCTCGCCAGGCTCGCCCAGGTCATCGTGGTCACTCACCTGCCGCAGGTCGCGGCGTTCGCCGACACGCACCTGGTGGTGGAGAAGGCGGAGGACGGGCTGGTCGTTTCCAGCGGCGTGAGCAGGCTGGACGACTCGGGCCGGGTCAGGGAGCTGTCCAGGATGCTGGCCGGGCTCGAGGACTCCGAGTTCGGCCGGGCGCACGCCGGCGAACTGCTCGCGGCGGCGGCGGCCGAGCGCGCACAGTCGGCCGGGCCGCGGTGAGCACAGTGACCGCGGGTGGCGGCTGATGCTGCAATGACATCGGGACGTAGCCGATCTGGCACACTTGGTAACACAATGAGGGTTTACTCGCGGAGGCTGCCCGGCAGGCGCGGGAACGAGTCGACCGACCTGCCCGGCCTGGTGGCGCCCGCCCGCCTCGACCGCAAGACCAAGAACCTGACCAGGCGGCTCAAGCCCGGCGAAATCGCCATCATCGACCACGCCGACCTGGACCGGGTGAGCGCGGAGTCGCTGCTGAACCAGCAGGTCGCCGCAGTCGTGAACGTCGCGCCCAGCATGACCGGGCGGTATCCCAACATCGGGCCGCAACTGCTCGTCGACGCCGGCATCCCGCTGATCGACGACGTCGGGCCCGACGTGTTCGAGAAGGTCAGCGACGGTCATCTGGTCCGCCTCGACGGCGACACGGTCTACGTCGGCGAGAGCGTCGCGGCCAAGGGCACGGTGCAGACCGGCGACTCGGTCGCCTCGGCCATGATCAGGGCCAAGGCGGATCTGGCCGCCCAGATCAGGGCGTTCATGGCGAACACGATCGAGTACATCGGCCGTGACTTCGAGGAACTGATCGACGGCATCCGGGTGCCTGAGCTGCGGACCAAGCTGGAAGGCAGGCACGCGCTGGTGATCGCGCGCGGCTACCGGCACCGCGAGGACCTGCAGGCGCTGCGCGCCTACATCAGGGAGTTCAAGCCGGTCATGGTCGCCGTGGACGGCGCCGCGGACGCACTGCTCGACGCCGGCTACCGGCCGCACGTCATCATCGGCGACATGGACTCGGTCTCCGACCGCGCGCTGACCTGCGAGGCCGAGATCGTGGTGCACGCATATCCTGACGGCACCGCGCCCGGCCTCGTGCGCGTGGACTCGCTCGGACTCGATTCGGTGCAGTGCCCGGCGACCGGCACCAGCGAGGACGTCGCGCTGCTGCTCGCCGACGAGCTTGGCGCGCGGTTGATCGTGGCCGTCGGGATGCGATACGGGCTGGTAGAGTTCCTCGACAAAGGTCGGCCGGGAATGGCCAGCGCGGTCCTGACCAGGATGCGCATCGGCGACAAGATCGTCGAGCCGAAAGGCGTCAGCCGGCTCTACCGGAGCCGGATCTCGACCTCGTGGCTGATCCCGCTCGTCGTCGCCGCGGCGGTCGCGATCGTCGCCGGTCTGTACTACTTGCCGGCCGGCCCTATCATTACCCGCTTTGCCGAATTGCAGCTGAGCGCCTTCTGGCACTGGCTCACAGGACTGGTCCATTGATTGACTTCCGTTATCACCTTGTCTCGATCGTCGCGGTATTCCTCGCGCTGGCCATCGGCCTCGTGATCGGGTCCACGGCTCTTCGGGGGGCCGTGCTCAGCGGGCTGAATAGGGCATCGGCCCACGAGAAGGCCGTGAACAGTGCGCTGTACGCGCACAACACGCAGCTCAAGCGGCAGATCAGCGCGGACGATGCGTTCGCGCGCGCGGCTGAGACCAGGCTGCTCGACGGCCTGCTCGTCGGCGAGCGCGTCGTGCTCGTGCTCGCTCCTGGCACCGACAGCAGCACGGTGAACGGGATCGCGGCCGCGCTCAGCCAGGCCGGTGCGACCGTGACCGGCGAGGTCGTTCTGTCCGCTCAGTTCTTCGACACCGGCGTGGTCGCCGAGCAGCTAGGTCGTTCTGTCCGCTCAGTTCTTCGACACCGGCGTGGTCGCCGAGCAGCTGCTGACGTCCACCGCGAAGAGCCTCGAGTCGCTCGGTGTCGCCCTGCCCAAGTCCGCGTCCGTCCCCCAGATCGCCGGCCAGCAGGCGGCCGCCCGGTTCATCGCGGCCGCGATCGTGAACAAGGGCGGCCTGCCGACGCTCACCGTGGGGCAGAGCCAGCAGATACTGAGCGGGTTCGGCGAAGCCGGGTTCCTCCAGATCAAGGGGTTCAACGGCGGGACATCCCTGGTCGGCCAGGCCACCATGGCGGTCGTGGTGTCCGGCACTGTCCAGCCGCCCAAGACGGCCGGGCCGTTCAACCTGGCACTGGTCTCGCTCACCGGTGACCTGCAGGAGGCGAGCAAGGGCGCGCTGCTGGCCGGCCCGATCAAGGGAACTGGCCCACGCAGCGCGATCGACGCGGTCAACAGCGGCGCAGCCGGGATCGCGCTGACCACGGTCGACAATGCGGACACGGCGGCTGGTCAGATCATCGTCGCCCAGGCGCTGCGCGAACTCCTGCTGCACGCCAAGCCGGCCCCGTATGGCGTGCGCCCGGAATCCGTGCCGAGCCCGGCACCGAGCGCGTCGGCGACGCCGTCGGCCAGCCCGTCAGGGCCAGCCCACCGGACCAAGAAGAAGGCGGCATGATGACCAGGTGGCGGCCGCTCGCGCGACTGCTCGCGGCGGGGTGCGCGGCACGGCTCGGCTACACCGCGCTCACCCGCGCGCAGCCAGGCGGCGAGAAGACCTGGACCAGGACCAACCACCGCGGCGAGCCCGTGACGCTGCTCGAGGGGCCGGCGGTGACCGCCGGGGCGGTGTCCGCCGCGCTGGCGGTGCCCGGCCTCGACGGGCGGCTCCGGCTGGCGCTCGGGCTGGCCGGAGCCGGAGCGGGGATGGTCGGCTGCTACGACGACCTGGCCGCCAGCGGCGACCGGCGCGGCTTCCGCGGCCACCTCGGCGCGCTGGGCAGAGGTGAGGTCACCACCGGTGCGATCAAGATCGCCGGGATCGGGGCGGCCGGCCTGGCGGCCGCGGTGCTGCTGGACTGCCGCGACAACGGCCGGGGCGCCGTGACCTGGCCGGTGACCTCCGCGCCCTGGCGGTTCGCCGACGTCGCCGTCAACGCGGCGCTCGTTGCCGGCAGCGCGAACACGGTAAACCTGTTCGACCTGCGGCCGGGCCGCGCGATCAAGGTCGGCGCGCTCGCCAGCCTGGCGATCGCGCTGGCGGGCCCGCAGGCACGGGCGGCGGCCGCCGCCCCGGCCGGCGCGGCGGCCGCGCTGCTGCCCGAGGACCTCCGCGAGCGGTCGATGCTGGGCGACAGCGGCGCCAACGCGCTCGGCGCGATGCTCGGCGTCGCGGCCGCCGCGTCGCTGCCGCGGCCGGCTCGGATCGCCGCGCTCGGCGTCCTGGCCGGGCTGACCGCCGCCAGCGAGAAGGTCAGCTTCACCAAGGTGATCGCTCGGACGCCGCCGCTGAACTGGCTGGACATGCTGGGCCGCAGGCCGGTTGCTGCTCCGTCGGCCGGCGCCGCCCGGCCCGAGGGCGGGACACCGGGAGACGGCGGCGCCGCGCTGTCCCCGGCAGCGACCGGCACCCCGCGTCCGCGGTGACTGCACGTGGCGGCCAGGCGGGCCCTAGCTCGTCCGGCGGCCCCTCCGCCAGCATTGGCCCGGCCAGCATTGGCCCGGCCAGCACTGGCCCGGCCGACGTGACCGGCCAGGACGACGGCGCGCCGGCCGGGCCGCCGGACGACGGCTTCATCCGGGCCGGGCCCGCGCCAGTCTCGGACTTCGTCACACCGCCAGGGTCGGCCACCGGCATCGGCCGCGCCGCGCTCCTCATCGGCGGGCTCACGGTTGTGGCCAGGCTGCTCGGATTCGGCAGGACCGTAGTGTTCGCCGGCACGGTCAAGACCTCCTGCCTGAGCGCCGCATACGTGACCGCCAACCTGGTCCCGAACGTCATCTACGACATCGTGCTCGGCGGCGCGCTGACCGCCATCGTGGTCCCGGTCCTGGCCGGGCGCGCGGAGCGGTCGGCATCCGGCCAGGGGCCAGGCGCGACGGCCGAGGTCAGCAGGATCTCCTCGGCGCTGCTGACCTGGACCGTGGTCATCCTCGCCCCGGTCAGCCTGGCCCTGGCCATCGCCGCGGGCCCGGTGGTCTCGCTGCTCATGCCGGCCAATCCGGCCTCTGGCTGCCCGCGACCAAGCCTGCTGCCGATCGCGTCAGGGATGCTCGCCGTTTTCGCGCCGCAGATCCTGCTGTACGGACTGGCGGTCGTGCTGTACGGCATCTTGCAGGCACACCGCAGGTTCGCCGCGCCCGCGCTCGCGCCGATCCTGTCCAGCCTCGTGGTGATCGGGGCGTACGTACTCTTCGTCCCACTCGGCCGGCGCTACACGACCAGCGTGACCGGTCTGCCGTTGTCCGCCGAACTCACGCTGTCCATCGGCACGACCCTCGGCGTCGCGGCGCTCGCGGTGACTGCCCTGGTGCCGACGTGGCGGCTGCGGTTGCGACTGCGACCGACGTTTCGTTTCCCTGAAGGAATCGCCCGACGAGCCACGAGCCTGGCAGTCGTCGGCATCGCGGCACTGGTCGCCCAGGACGCCTCCGTGCTGGTCGTGACCAGGCTGGCCAACGCGCACGGCGGCCGGGGCGGCGCGGCTGTCACGGTCTACCAGTACGGCTGGCAGGTCTTCGTGTCCTTCTACGCCGTGCTCGCGATCCCCGTCGCGATCAGCGCCTTTCCCGTGCTGTCGGCACGGAAGGGAGCGGCGTTCGACGAGGCGGCCGCGTCCTCGACCAGGGCGACAGCGCTGACTTCCTGGCTCGGCACGGCGCTGCTGGCGGCCGTCGCGCTCCCGCTGGCCAGAGCCTTCCCGTACCTGCAGCACGGCGTCGCCGGGCAGTTCGCGGTCGCGCTCGCCGCGTTCGCCCCCGGCCTGGTCGGATACGGGCTGACGGCCGGCCTGTCCCGGGTGCTGCTCGCCGACGCGCGCAACACGGCCGCGGCGGTCATCATGGTCGCGGGCTGGCTGGTCGTGATCGGGGTCGACGTGGTCGCCGTTCCGCTGGTGCGGGCCGGCTCGGTCGTGCCCGTCCTCGGGCTCGCCAACACGGCCGGTCTGACCGCGTCGGGCGCGGCACTGCTCGTGGCGGTCGGCCGCGCCAGGGGCGCGCCGGCGCTGCGCGGTGTCTGGCGTGCGCTCGGCGCGGGGCTTGCCGGGGCGGCTGTGGGGGCCACTGCCGGACGCGGCGTGACCGCGCTCCTGCCGGTCTCCGGGCACTGGCCCAACGCGGCCATGGCGCTGCTCGCCGGTGCCTGCGCGCTCGGGGCGTTCTGCGCCGTGGTCGCGCTGCTCGACGGCGGCGACCTGCGCAGCGTGACGTCCCGTCTGCGGCGGTGGATCAGCGCGTGGTGACCGCGCCGCGAGTCGCCTACGTGCTCGCCACGACCAAGGGCGGGACCGGGCGCCATGTGGCGATGCTGGTCGCCGGGTGCGCAGCGGCCGGGCTCGCCGTAGGCGTCTTCGGGCCGGCCGAAACGAGGTCACTGCTCGGGCTCGAGCCCGGCGAGGACCAGGAAACCGCGCACGCCTGGTTCGAGGTCGTGCCGATCAGCTACCGGCCGAGGCCGGCCAGCGACCTGGCCGCGGTCCGGCGGCTGCGGCGGTTGCTTGCCGCGAGGGCGCCGGACGTCGTGCACGCGCACGGGCTGCGCGCCGGCGTGCTCGCGGCGCTGGCCCTGCCACCGTCGCCGTCTGTCGGCTGGCGCCGTCCCGGCGGGTGGCCGGCCCGCCGGGGGCCTGCTGGGACCAGGTCTGCCGGTCCGGGGTCTGCCGGTCCGGGGTCTGCCGGTCCGGGGTCTGCCGGTCCGGGGTCTGCCGGTCCGGGGAGTGCCGGTGGCCGGCCTGCCGTGCCACGCCGGCCGGGCGGCGGGCCGCCCGCGCTGGTCGTGACCGTGCACAATGCGCCGCCGGCGGGCGCGGTCGCCGCCGCGATCTACGGGCTGCTCGAGCGGTTGGTCGCGCGCCGGGCCGATGTCGTGCTGTGCGTGTCGTCCGACCTGGCGGCCAGGATGCGCCGTCGCGGGGCCAGGAAGGTGGGCCGCGCGATCGTCCCGGCATCCGCTCCGGCGCGCACCTCGACTCCTGCCCCGGCGCCCGCCCAGGCGCCCGTCCCCGCGCCCGCCCCGGCCCCAGGGCCCGCCCCGATTCCTCCCCGGACGGATGCCGGCCGGGCCGGTGCCGGTCAGGCCGGTGTCAGCCAGCGACCGGCGGAACTTGGCGCCGAGCGCCGGCCCGTCGTACTGGCGGTCGGGCGGCTGGCGGCGCAGAAGGGGTTCGAGACGCTGATCGAGGCGGCGACGCGATGGCGGGACCGGCGGCCCGAGCCACTTCTCGTGATAGCGGGAACCGGGCCGCTGGACGCTGACCTGGCCGCCCAGGCGCGGGACTGCGGAGTCGGCGTCCGTTTCCTCGGCTGGCGGGACGACGTGGCGGCGCTGCTCGCCGCCGCCGACGTGCTCGCGCTGCCGAGCCGGTGGGAGGGCCAGCCGCTGATCCTGCAGGAGGCGCTGCGGGCTGGCCGGCCGATCGTCGCGGCCGACGTGGGCGGCGTCCGCGACCTGACCGGTGACGCCGCCGCCCTGCTCGTGCGCCCTGGCGATCCCGCCGCGCTCGCCGCGGCCGTGCTCGGAGTGCTCGATGACCCGGGGGCCGCTGTCAGGCTCGGAGCCGCGGCCGCCGCCAGGGCGGCGACGCTGCCGACCGAGGCCGACGCGATTGCTGCGGCGCTCGCGCTCTATGAGCGTCTGACCAACTCATGACCTTGGAGATCTTGAAGGATTTTCCGCTCTATCGCCGGGAAATCCTTCAAGATCTTTGCTGGGCGGTCTTTGAGCTAGCGCAGGACCTTGCGGCGGGAGAGGAACACCGCCGTGGGGGCGAAGATGGCGATCAGCGCGACCGACCAGGCCAGCACGGGCCAGGGTGCGGGCCAGGGTGCGGTCGCAGAGGGCTCAAAGCGGGCAAATGGTCGGACCGGGCGTCTGCCCGTCCGCGATGAGCCCGAGATACGTCAGGTAGACGGTCGCGAACGGCTCACGGTTCTCGGCGAGCGCGCTCCGCAGCCACGCGGCCGCGCGCTCGGCCTTGGTGATGATATCCGCGGGATAGCCGTACCTGATCTGGTGGCAGGCGAACTCGTCCTCGTCGTGCAGCTCGACCCCGCCGGACCTGGTCCTGGACACGTCAAGGTCGAGGTCGACCATGGTGACCTCGTCCGCGGCCGGCCAGCGGGCCGGCGTGGTGATATCGCAGTAGATCTCGGTCGTCGCGGGAAAGTCGTTGAACGCCGCGGTCCACCAGGCCTCACGCGGGAACAGCATGACCGAGGCGTAGTCAAGCTGCACAAGCGGGCCGTCGCCCTTGCGCATCATGGTCGGCCTGGCCGCGCCGGTCCAGACCCCGTGCTCGTCCTCGCCGAGCCAGCGGGTCGTCAGATGCCAGTGCAGCGACCCGTCGTGCTTGCGGTAGACCACCCTGATATCACCGGACATGCCCCGACCGTACCCCGGAGCAGCCACGGCGAATTGGCGCGGGCATCGGCGGGCCGCCGTTCCTGCTCAGGCGGAGTCTGCTGGCCGGCCGCCTGAGCGAGCCGGACTCCCGGCCGAGAACCTGCCCAGGCCAAACCGGTCCTGATTGCCGGGGATCGCGCCGGAAGGCGGCGGCGCGCCGCGCCGGTGCCGCTGACCGGCCGCGTCCGATGCCAGCGCGGCGAGCCATTCGCCGAGCAGCGGGCCGAACTTGAAGCCGTGCCCCGAGGTTCCGCTGCCGATCACCACGTTGCCGATCCGGTCGACGATGAAGTCGGTGTCCGGCGAGTTGTCGTAGACACACCGCTCGACCTGGACCGGGTGCGGGTCGAAGCCGGGCAGGAAGGTCCTGGCCGCTCGCTCGATCCGGCGGCCGAGCGCGGGGTCGCCGGCATGGTCCTGCCGGTCGGGATCGACCGGCGGGCCGCCGTGGTGGATCCCGACCTTGTAGCGGTCCGACCCGGGCACCGGCAGGCCGTAGGCGAACTCGCCGCCGTAATGGACGAAGATCGGCATGCCGCTGTGCTGGCCGACGGCCGCGCGGCCTGCCGGGACGGCGCTGGCCGACGCGGCGGACCCGGGCTCCGCTGCGGCCGCCGGGGCCAGGTAGGCGAGCTGTTCGAGCGTGGCCGAACCGGGCACGGTGATCCCGCCCGCGGCGAGCAGGCGTGCAGTCCACGGGCCCGCGCAGACGAGGACCCGGCGCGCCTCGACGTCGCCGGCGACGGTGCCGACCAGGACCCGCCGCCCGTCGTCGGCCAGGGAGGTGACCCTCGTGCCCGCCATGATGCCGCCCGGCGGGCAGGCGAGGGCCGCCAGGGCCGTCAGAGCGCGGTCGGCCGCGATGACCGCGGACGCGGGCTCGACCAGCACCTCGCCGGTCACGTTGACGCCAGGGAACCTGGCCATGGCTTCGGCGGCCCTGAGCACCTCACACGCCGCGCCTGCTTCCGTCATCGCCGCCCGCACCTGCTGCATCTGCGGCCCGAAGGTCAGCTGCGGCGTCGGATGCAGCAACCGTTCGCCGCGTGCCTCCTCCAGCTCGTCCCACAACCGCCCGGCCCGCGCGGCCAGGTACACGTAACCGGGATCGTCGTACCCGAGCCGGAAGATCCGGCAGGCGCCGTGCGAGCCCCCGGCGCGGTGGCCGATCGCGGCCTGCTCAAGCACCCTGACCTCGCGTCCCCGCCTGGCCAGCGCCCACGCGGCGGACAGCCCGGTGATCCCGCCGCCGACGACGGCGAACTCCGTGCGAACGACGGGCTCGCGCCGCGCGGAACGGCGTGCCGCTGTCACCAGCCGCGGGCACGCCACTCAGGCACGTGCGGGCGCTCCGTCCCGATCGTCGTGTCGCCGCCGTGGCCCGGGTAGACCCAGGTGCCGTCCGGCAGGTCGGCGAAGATCCGGTTCTCGAGGTCGGTGATCAGGGCGCCGAACCTGGCCGGGTCGTGATCGGTGTTGCCTGGCCCGCCGGGGAACAGGGAGTCGCCGGTGAACAGGTGCGGCTGGTCGGCCAGCGTTCCGCCGGCGTCGTAGCACAGCGCTATGCTGCCTGGTGTGTGCCCGCGCAGGTGGATGATCGAGAGCCTGGCGTCGCCCACTGCGATCGTGTCACCGTGGCTGACCAGAACCGACGGCGCCAGCGGAAGTGCCGGGGCGTCCTCGACATGCGCGACCGTCTCGGCGCCGGTGGCCTTGACGACGGCCTCGAGCGCCTGCCAGTGGTCGCCGTGCCGGTGCGTGGTGACGATCGTGGCCAGCGGCGTGTCGTCGATCAGGTTCAGCAGGGTCTCCGGCTCGTTGGCGGCGTCGATCAGCAGCAGGCTGCCCGTGCTCGTGCAGCGCAGCAGGTAGGCGTTGTTGTCCATCGGGCCGACCGCGGCCTTGGTGATGGTCAGGCCGGGAACCTCCCTGGTCTGCGCCGCGCGGCCGACGCTCACGTTGCCGGTATAAGTCATGGCGTCCTCTCGAGTCAGGTGTCAACGACAGCATGTTGTCAGTTCGGCATGTCATCAGTTCGGCATGTCATCAGTACGGCGGGATGTCCGGCAGCGGCCCGTCGGGGTCCGCGGACAGGCCAGCGCCGCCGTCCCGGCCAAGCAGCCAGGCGAGCAGCAGGTGCCCGGGGCCGGATATCGCCAGGTCGGACGTCGCATCCGGCGGAAGCAGAAACTGCCTGCCGCTCGTGGTGTCGGTCAGGACGGCCGAAGGCGACTCAGGTTTGACGGACAGCTGACCGATGACCTCGTAGAGCATGTCGGTGACGAACCAGTCGGGCCAGTCGGCGGGCGCGTAGCCGGCGGACAGGTCGATGTGGTGGATCTCGACCTCGGTAAGCCGCCTGCGCAGCGTGTACCAGCCCGGGTGCGGTGGTCCTCGCATGCCCCTGACCTGCGCCAGCCAGGCCTCGTCAGGCAACTCACGTGCCTGGTCGATAAATTCTTGGGATGAACGAGACAGATCCGCGATGATCTCTGCCGTAGGCAGGCCCGCGCCCTGCGCGATCTGCGCGTCGCGCGCCTCGAAGCTCTCGTACTGAGGCGTCTCGATGCCGGTTCGTGCCCAGGTCAGCAGGTTCGCCAGGCCGTCGGCGTTGCGGGCGATATGGGTCAGCACATGGGCGCGGCTCCAGCCGGGCAGCAGCGAGGGCTCGCGGAGCTGGTCCTCGGTCAGCGCGGATGCCGAACCGAGCAGTCGGCTGTCTGCCTCTGCGATCCTGGCGATGGTCAGGTTGACCGAGTGCGGCCCTGGCGGCTGGCTCACGGACGCCATTTTCCCGCACGGCAGCGTCATCGACGAAGCCGGCCCTGGCGGTCAGGGGATGGCAGTCCGTACAGCATCGGCACCTCGCGGTCGTAAGAGCAGCAACGAGGTGGCCACGCTGCCCGCGCGAGAGGAATAACGGTTCGGCCGGACACGCTTGGTAGCTAGCGGGGTCATCGCGAACACGGCGATCCCGGCGGCGGGCCCCGGCGACGTAGCGCCCGCGGAGTCGGGATCGCTGGCCGGACGGGCGACCGGGCGAAGAGCGCCGGAAAATGTCAGTAGGCGCGGATACGATGGACGGCGCGCCTTGCAGCCCCGTGTCTTTCGACACGATCTTCGCCGAGGGCCAGCGCCGGTACGTGGAGTCGCTGTCGGCCTACGCCAGGCAGTTCCTCGGCCAGATGGACAAGCCCGACGTGGACTTCATCGACGGGCTGTCGCCGGCCGTCTCGATCGACCAGAAGGCCGCCAGCCGCAACCCGCGGTCCACGGTGGGCACGGTCACCGAGGTCTACGACTACCTGCGGCTGCTGTTCGCCAGGATCGGCAAGCCGCATTGCCCGGTCTGCGGTCGGCCGATCGCGCGGCAGACCCCGCAGCAGATCGTGGACCGGGTGCTCGAGTTCGACGAGGACACCAGGTTCCAGGTGCTGGCGCCGGTGATCCGCGGCCGCAAGGGCGAGTACACCGAGCTGCTCCGCGAGCTGCAGACCAAGGGGTACTCCCGGGCCAGGGTCGACGGCGTGACGATCAGGCTCGACGACGCGACCACCGGGACCGGTCGGCTGCCCGCGCTGAAGAAGTACGAGAAGCACACGATCGAGGTGATCGTCGACCGGCTCGCGGTCAAGGAGTCGGCCAGGCGGCGGCTCACCGACTCGGTGGAGACCGCGCTCGGCCTGTCCGGCGGCGTGGTGGTACTGGACTTCGTCGACCTGCCCGAGTCCGACCCGAACCGGGAGCGGATGTACTCCGAGCACCTGGCCTGCCTGTACGACGACCTGTCGTTCGAGGAGCTCGAACCCCGGTCGTTCTCGTTCAACTCACCCTGGGGCGCCTGCCCGGACTGCACCGGCCTGGGCACCAGGATGGAGGTGGACCCGGAGCTCGTGGTCGCCGACGAGGACCTCTCGCTGGCCGACGGCGCGATCGGCGTATGGAGCGGCGGGCACGTCAGCGACTACTTCCTGCGGCTGATGGAGGCGCTCGGCGACGCGCTCGGGTTCAGTGTCCACACGCCGTGGGCCAAGCTGCCGGCCGCGGCCAGGAAGGCGCTGCTGCACGGCTACGGCGAGCAGGTGCACGTCAGGTACAAGAACAGGTACGGCAGGGAGCGCTCGTACTACACGAACTTCGAGGGCGCCATCCCGTACCTCTCGCGGCGGCACGCGGAGGCCGAGAGCGACTCGAGCCGGGAGCGGTTCGCCGGGTTCATGCGCCAGGTGCCGTGCCCGTCCTGCAACGGGACGAGGCTGAAGCCGCTCACCCTGGCCGTGACGATGGACGGCCGGTCGATCGCCGCGTACTGCGCGCTGCCGATCGGCGAGCTGGCCAAGCTGCTGCGCACCCTGGAGCTGTCCGAGCGGGACAGCCAGATCGCCGGCCGGGTGCTCAAGGAGATCAACGCGAGGCTGGGCTTCCTGCTGGACGTCGGGCTGGACTACCTGACGCTGGACCGGGCCTCGGCCACGCTGGCGGGCGGCGAGGCGCAGCGGATCAGGCTGGCGACGCAGATCGGCTCCGGCCTGGTCGGCGTCCTGTACGTGCTGGACGAGCCGTCGATCGGGCTGCACCAGCGGGACAACCACCGGCTGCTCGACACCCTGACGCGGCTGCGTGACCTCGGCAACACGCTGATCGTTGTCGAGCACGACGAGGACACCATCAGGGCCGCGGACTGGGTCGTGGACATCGGCCCGCGCGCCGGGGAGCACGGCGGCCAGATCGTCGTCTCCGGGCCGCTGGAGGAACTGCTGGCCAGCGAGGAGTCGCTGACCGGCGCGTACCTGACCGGCCGGGAGTCGATCCCGTTGCCGGCCAGGCGCCGCAAGGTCTCCAAGAGCAAGGAAGTCGTGGTCAAGGGCGCGACCGAGCACAACTTGCGGCGGGTCGACGTCGCGTTCCCGCTCGGCACCTTCATCGCGGTGACCGGTGTCTCGGGGTCTGGCAAGTCCACGCTGGTCAACGACATTCTGTACGCGGCGCTTGCCAAGGAGCTGCACGGCACCAGGATCGTGCCGGGCAAGCACGGCAAGGTGATCGGCATGCACCAGCTGGACAAGGTCGTGCATGTCGACCAGGGGCCGATCGGCCGGACCCCGCGGTCCAACCCGGCGACCTACACCGGCGTGTTCGACCATGTCAGGCGGCTGTTCGCGCAGACGACCGAGGCGAAGATCCGGGGCTACCAGCCGGGCAGGTTCTCGTTCAACATCAAGGGCGGCCGGTGCGAGGCCTGCGCGGGTGACGGCACGATCAAGATCGAGATGCAGTTCCTGCCGGACGTCTACGTGCCGTGCGAGGTCTGCCACGGTGCCAGGTACAACACCGACACGCTGCAGGTCCACTACAAAGGCAAGACGATCGCCGACGTGCTGAACATGCCGATCGAGGAGGCCGCGGGGTTCTTCGAGCCGGTTCCGGCGATCAACCGGCACCTGAAGACGCTGGTGGACGTCGGCCTGGGCTATGTCAGGCTGGGCCAGCCCGCGCCGACCCTGTCCGGCGGCGAGGCGCAGCGGGTCAAGCTCGCCTCCGAGCTGCAGCGGCGGTCCACCGGGCGGACGATCTACGTCCTGGACGAGCCGACGACCGGGCTGCACTTCGACGACATCCGCAAGCTGCTCGGCGTGCTCGGCCGGCTCGTCGACGGCGGCAATACGGTGATCGTGATCGAGCACAACCTGGACGTGATCAAGACGGCGGACTGGGTGATCGACCTGGGGCCCGAGGGCGGGTCGCGCGGCGGGCAGGTGATCGCGACCGGGACGCCGGAGCATATCGCGAAGGTGCCGGAGTCGTATACGGGTCAGTTCCTGGCCCGGATCTTGTAAGAGCGCCGCCAGACATTGAGTCAGTCCGGGTCCGCTGCACGGACGCCGGGTGTCGCTGGCACCGTCACGCAGCGGCAGGAGCCTGAACACCGAGCCGTGGCGACCGAAGTCGAGGGGCATGCACAGCGACCCGCGGGTGTGCTGTTGTACTCGGCCGGTGACGCTCGGCACCAGGGCCGCGCCGGCCCGGACCGTCTGCCTCCCCGCCGGCCCAGCCTGCACGGCCGGACGGCGGCCACGGCGAACATCGACGGCCCGCGACCGTGGCTGGCCGGCGCCCGTACCCTGCTTGGTATGGACATCTCGACGGCGTCCGGTCCGGCCCGGGCCGAGGTCGACGCGGCGCCGGCCGGCCAGGGCGCGTCAGGAGGGCCGGAGTTCCTGCTGGTCCTGACCCACGGCGCGGGCGGCGGCGTCGCCAGCAAGGACCTGCTCGCCGCCGGCCGGGGCGGTCTGGCGGCGGGCGCGGTCGTGGCGCGCGTGCTGCAGCCGTACCGGGTCAGAGGCGCGAGGGCGCCGGGTTCGCCAGAACGGCAGAACGCGGCCTGGCTGGAGGTCATCGGTAACTTGCGGGCCAGGTATCCCGGCTTGCCGCTGGTGCAGGGCGGCCGCAGCAACGGCGCGAGGCTGGCCTGCCGGACAGCGCAGGCGGCCGGAGCGCTGGCCGTGGTCGCGCTGGCGTTCCCGTTGCATCCCCCGGGCAAGGCCAGCGATCCCGGTCGCTCCCGGGCCGGCGAGCTGCGCGCCGCCGCAGTGCCCGTCCTGGTCATCAACGGCGAACGGGACCCGTTCGGGATCCCCGATCCGGCGGACGCCGACACGCTGATCGTGCTGCCCGGCGAGACTCATGCGCTGTCCCGGCATCCGGAGGTCATCGCCGCTGCGACCACGTCCTGGCTGCGCGGCGTCCTGAACGGCGCCGCCCGGCTGGGGCTAAGCGAGTCGGCAGCGGACTAGACGTAAGATCTGCGTCACCTGTGACCACATACTCTTCGGCTTGCCGCAAACTCTTCGGGTTGAGCGGCGGGGTGGGGGCCAGGCTCGGCGGCGGGGGCCAGGCCCGGCGGCGGGGGCCAGGCTCGGCGGCGGGGTGCCAGGCTCGCCGAAACTGCCGGTATCTGGCGGTTCCGTTGCGGCTGACTGCCGCGCGCGGGCGCGCGCCGATGCTGTGGCGATCCTGGAGGGTGTAGCCGACGCGACTGCCTTGGTCCCCTGCGGGGCGGCTCGGCTAACGGGATGGCGGGGTCGGCGCGCGGGTGCCCGCCGGCGCCGCGCTGCAGCGGCCTGACGAACTCAGGTCAGGCGGCTGGCGAGGCCGATACCGGCCGGGTAACCAGGTCAGTAGGTCGGTGCGGGGCGATGGCGTCGCCGCCGGGCAGCAGTTCGCCGGTGTCCTCGAAGACGACGATGCCGTTGCAGAGCAGGCTCCAACCCTGTTCGGGGTGGCTGATAAGAGTCCGAGCCGCTTCGTGGTCCGGGTCGCTAGCACTCGGGCACGGGGGCGAATGCGGGCACATCCGTGCGCCTCCTGATCAGTATGGGGGTGTCGTGATCGTCACAATCTAATCTGCCAGTAATCACTCTGTGACGACATGGCACATTGTGATGGTTTCTGGGCAGAGTCTTTGTAGCTTTCCTCGTGAGTTCAGACGGCTACCTGGCCCATCTGGTTCACACTGCTATCAACATCAACGCCTGGCCGGGCCTGCCGGAGTCCCATGGTCGCAGATTATTCGTACGGCGGACCGGCCGGTCAGTGCGAGCCCTGCGCGCTCACCTCCTCCGGCTGCAGCCCGACGCCCTCAGGCAAGGGCGGGATGCCGGTCAGGCGGTGCGTCTCGCGCAGCGTCAGCAGCCGCTCGGCCTCGGCGTTCAGCGCGTGCACGACCGGCGTCGCCATCGCCTTGCGCTTGTAGATCCTGTCCTCGTAACCGCGCGGCCCGATCTCGGCCCGCACTGCCGCGTAAGCGGAACGCATCACGTCGGTGAGCGCGGTATCCAGCCGCTTCGCCAGCCGGTACTGCTCGGCCAGCGGCGCCGCCGTCGCCTGAGCCGCCCGGTACTGCTTCTCCGTCGCCTGCGCCTCGGCGAGGAGATTATCGAAGTTCGCCGCCAGCGCGACGTCGGCGAGGTGCTTGGCCTGCGCGTCCTCGCTGGGCTGCTTACGTCCCGCAATCACGCCGGCCAGCTTAGCGGACCGGCGGCCGCGGTGCGCGAGGCCGGGCAAGCAGAACGGTCACGCCAGGCTGCGCAGCCAGCTGTCGTGCAGATCGGAGTACTCGCCGCCGCTGGCGAGCAGGTCGGCAGGTGAGCCGTCCTCGGTCAGCTGGCCGTGGCCGAGCACCAGCACACGGTCCGCGATCCGCACCGTCGACAGCCGGTGCGCGATGATCACGGCCGTGCGCCCGGCCAGGACGGTCTGCAGCGCCCGCTGGACGACCCGCTCGCCGGGCAGGTCGAGCAGCGACGTCGCCTCGTCCAGGATGAGCACGCTGGGCGCAGCGAGGAACACCCGCGCGAACGAGACAAGCTGCCGCTGCCCGGCCGACAGCCGACCGCCTCGCTTGCCCACGCTGGTGTCGTACCCGTCGGGCAGCTTGGCGATGAAGTCGCCGGCCCCGACGGCCTGCGCCGCCGCCTCCACCTCCGCCCGGTACGCACCGGGCCTGCCGAGCTCGATGTTCTCCGCGATGGTCGCGCTGAACAGGAAGTTCTCCTGCGTGATCAGGATGACCTCGCGGCGCAGGTCGGCGTCGGCCAGGTCGCGCAGGTCGGCCCCGTCGAGCAGCACGCGCCCCTCGTCGGGATCGTAGAACCTGGCGAGCAGCCTGGCGATCGTCGTCTTGCCCGCCCCGGTCGCGCCGACCAGCGCGACCGTCTGCCCGGCCGGGATCGTCAGGTTCAGCCCTGGCAGCACCACGGTGTCCCGGTAGCCGAATCGCACCGAGGCGAGCTCAAGCTGCCTGCCGGGACCGGCGCTCGGGGGTTGGTCAGGCAACGCGACGGCGGTCCGCGGCTCAGGGACCGACGGTGCCTCGTCCAGCACCCCGGAGAGCTTCTCGAGAGCCGCGGCCGCCGACTGGAACGTGCTGTAGAACTGCGACACGTCCTGGAGCGGCTCGAAGAACCGGCGCAGGTAGAGCAGGAAGGTGACGAGAACGCCCACCGGCATCGCATGGTCGATGACGCGCACGCCGCCGTAGAGCAGGACAGCCCCGACGGCCAGGTTGCCGATCAGCGTGACGCCGGGGAAGTAGATGGCGACCAGGCGCATGGACTTCAGCGCCGCGTCCGCGTAGCCCTGGTTGAGCTCGCCGAAGATCTGATCGTTCCGCGACTCCCTGCGGAAGGCCTGCACGGCGCGTATCCCGTTGAAGGTCTCCACGAACTGAACGATGACCAGGGCGATGGTCTCCCTGGTCTGCCGGTAGGCCACTGCCGACTCGCGCTGAAACCAGGCGCTGAGCCAGGCCAGCGGGACGAAGCCCGCCATCACGGCAAGGGCCAGGGGCCAGTCGAGCAGCAGCATCCCGGTGCCGACGAACACCAGCGAGAACGCGGCGTTCAGCAGCGAGTCCAGGCCCTCGTCGAACAACTCGGACAGCGAGTCCATGTCGGCGACCTGACGGGAGATCACCTTGCCCGTCGTGTAGCGCTCGTGGAAGGCGACGGACAACCACTGGAAGTGGAGGAAGACCCGGCGCCGCAACTCGCGCACTACCCGGCTGCCCATCCGGCCGAGCATCGAGATGAACGTCGCGGTCGCCGTCGCCTGGACGCCGATCGCGACGCAGAACCCGGCGACGACGATGATGATGGGCACCGAGTCATGCGTCCTGATCAGCGCGGGCACCCGGTCAATGGCGATGCCGATCAGCCAGGGCCCGGCCAGGCCGGCCAGGTTGCCGGTCAGGACGAGCAGGCCTATCGCCGCCACCGTCCGGCGGTGCGGCCGCAGCAGGTCGGCCAGGAGCGCCCGGCTCCGGCGGCGCAGCAGCAGCGACAACCCCTTAGAGACCTCGACGGCTTCCTCGGCGGCGATGCCCCGCCATGACTGCGTCGCAACCTTGCTCATCGCAGGGCCCCGGTCTCCGCGTCGGTGCGCATCAGGAACTGGTAGTGCGGGTTGGCGGCCAGCAGCTCGTGGTGCGTGCCAACGGCGGTGATCTCGCCGTCCGCGAGCAGGGCAACCCGGTCGGCCAGCGCGACGGTGGACGGGCGGTGCGCGACGACCAGCGCGGTCGAGGTGGTGAGCACCTGGCCGAGCGCGGCCGTGACCTTCGCCTCGGTATGCACGTCGAGCGCGGACAGCGGGTCGTCGAGCAGCAGCACGGAGGGCCGGGCCAGGATCGCCCGCGCGAGCGCGATCCGCTGCCGCTGGCCGCCGGACAGCGACATCCCCTGCTCGCCGATCCTGGTGTCGAGCCCCCACGGCAGCTCGTCGACGAAGTCGGCCTGAGCGGCGGCGAGGGCGGAGCGGACCCGCTCGTCCGAGGCGCCGGGCGTGCCGAGCGCCGCGTTCTCCCTGACGCTGACCGAGAACAGCGTCGGGTCTTCGAAGGCGCAGGCGACCAGCGTGCGCAGCGTGCCAAGCGGCAGCAGGGTGATGTCGGTGCCGTCCAGCGTGATCGATCCGCCGGTCGCGTCGGCGAGCCTGGCGATCAGGTACAGCAGGGTGGTCTTGCCCGATCCGGTCCCGCCGACGAGGGCGACGGTCTCTCCGGGGGTGAGCTCCAGGCAGACGTCGCGCAGCACCGGGTGCGCGGCTCCGGGGTAGCTGAACCCGACGTGGCTCAGCACGAGCCTGCCTGCGGGTTCCCCCGGCCGGCGCTGCTGGGGGACGGCGTGGCCGGACCGGCTCGCCACGGCAGGCGGGCTGGTGATCGCCGGCGCGGTGTCGAGGATCTCGTAGACGCGCTGGGCGGCGGTCGCGCCCTCCTGGCCGAGGGCCAGGATGTAGCCCATCGCCTCGATCGGCCAGACCAGCTGCAGCACCAGGGCGACGAAGGCGACCAGCCCGCCGGTAGTGAGGCTGCCGTTGCCCACCGCGAGCGCGCCGAGCAGCAGGATCGCGGCGATCGTGACGTTCGGGACCAGGTCGAGGCTGGCCCAGAACGCGCCGCGCAGGCGCGCCTTGTCGACCTGAGTCTCGTAGACGGTCTGAGCGAGCCTGGCGTGGGTGGCGGCCGACTGCTCCCGGCGGCCGAGCGCCTTGATCACCCGGATGCCGGCGGCCGCCTCTTCCACGTAGGTCGCCAGGTCGTCCTGCTGGTCCTGTACCCGGCGGGACAGCACGCCGTAACGCCGCTCGAACCGCATGCACAACGCCGTGACCGGCGCGAACACCGCGGCGGTGAGCAGCCCGAGCAGCAGGTTGAGCCTGATCAGCAGCACCACGATGACGGCGAAGCTGGCCGAGCTCGTGATCATGAAGACGATGCCGAAGCCGACGAACCGCCTGATGGCCGACAGGTCCGTGGTTGCCCTGGAGAGCAGCTGGCCCGACTGCCACGCGTCGTGGAACGCCGGCTCAAGCCGCTGCAGGTGCTGGTAGATGTCGTCCCGCATCGACTGCTCGAGGCCGGCCACGGCGCTCGACTGGGCCCAGCGCCTGATCAGGTTGAGCACGACCTCGGCAATGCCGAGCGCGATGGCGGCCGCGCCGATCAGGACGAGCAGCCCGTATCCGTGATGGCCCCCCGGCCTCGACGCCGATATCGGGCCGTCGATCGCCGCCTTGGTGAGCAGCGGGATCACGATCTCGGCGCCGGACCCGAGCAGCGCCGCCGCGAGCATGACGAGGATCTGGCCGTAGTACGGGCGCAGGTACTCCCGGACCCGCCAGAGTGACGCCGGCGGGGACACTGGACGCCTGGCCTTCGCCGGCGGGGGGAGAGCTGAGGCGGGAGTGGTTTGCTGTTTGCCCTGGACGCCGACGTCAGTCTGAGCATCCGGGGTAGCCACTGCCGGATGCTAACCGGATGGCGCGTTCACTGTCACTTTGTTTTCCGGTCTCCCGCGGGTGGCGTAGGAAGCGGTGTTTCTGGCAATCTGGCGAAGCGCGCCGATTTGGTCGGGGGGCCGCGGCGCGGTCAGGGAGGTACCCATGGAACACGGTGATTCCTGGGACAGGCCCGTGCCGCTGGCCGCTCCGGTGCTGGCAGGGACCGAGACCGGCGCCCCGGTCGCCTACTACGACGGCATCCGCGCGATCGCGCGGATCACCGGGCAGTTCAGCCGGGCGGCGTGGAGTGCGCCGACGCCATGCCCGGAGTGGCGTGCCGCCGACCTCGCCGGCCACCTGCGCTGCGTCGCCGACGACTACCACGAGTATCTCGACGACGCTCCGGTCAGCCGCCTGTCCAGGCTGATGGCCAGCGGCGCTCACCCGCAGTCCATCGCGAGGAAGCTGGCTAGGCAGAACGCCGCCGAGCTCGCCACACTGCCCGAGGTGCCGCCGGGAGAGCACATCGCGGCGTTCGTCAGGTCGGCGACCAGGTACGCGGCCAGGATCGGCCCGCTGCTTCGGCTGCCGCATCACAGCTACCGCGGCCGGGTGATCTCGGTCGCCGGAATGGCCGGAGCCGCCTGCGTGGAATGGCACGTCCACGCGTGGGATCTGGCGAGCGCGGCCGGCGCCAGCTACCGCCCCGCCGACCCCGAGGCGGTGCTGTCGGCGTGGCTGGCCGGCGTCCCGCAGCTGCCGCTCCGCGGCGACAAAGATCCGTGGCTCGCGGTGCTGCGCTCATCGGGGCGGCTGCCCGACTAGACTTACCCGACTCCCGTGCCGGCCGATCGGGTGAGCGCTGCGATGATGGCGAGCACGAGCGAAAGGGGCTGGCCGCAGATGGCATTCGATGTGAGCAGGGTTCGCGCCGCCTACCCGGCGCTGGCCGACGGGTATGCATACCTGGACGGCGCGGCGGGGACCCAGGTGCCGTCGTCGGTGATCAGCGCCATCCGCGGCGCGTACCTGGCCGGCCTCGGCAACGCCGACGGTGCCTTCCCGGCCAGCGCCAGGGCGGACGCGATCACCAGCGGCTGCCGGGAGGCGGTGGCCGACCTGGTCGGCGGGGATCCGGCCGGCGTGGTGCTCGGCCCGAACATGACCACCCTGACCTACCGGATGGCAGCCGCGCTCGCCGACACCTGGCGGGCCGGTGACGAGGTGGTCGTGTCCAGGCTCGACCACGACGCGAACGTCAGGCCCTGGGTCCAGGCCGCGGGCAGGGCCGGCGCCGTCGTGCGCTGGGCGGAAGTGGATCTGGCCACCGGTGAGCTGCCGGCGGCGCAGTACGCGAGCCTGCTCGGCGACCGGACCAGGCTGGTCGCGGTTACGGCGGCCAGCAACGACATCGGGACCAGGCCGGACGTCACGGCGATCAACGGGATGGCCAGGGCGGCCGGGGCGCTGAGCTACGTGGACGGCGTGCACGCGACTCCGCACGGCCCGGTGGACGTCCGCGCGCTCGGTGCCGACTTCTACGCGACCAGCGCGTACAAGTGGTCGGGCCCGCACATCGGCGCGGTCATCGCGAGCCCGGCCCTGCTCGACTCGCTGCGCCCGGACAAGCTGGTTCCCTCGCCCGACACCGTTCCCGAGCGGTTCGAGCTCGGCACGCCCCCGTTCGCCGACCTGGCGGGGGTCACCGCGGCGGTCGAGCACCTGGCTGCGCTCGACGACGAGGCGGCCGGGACCAGGCGGGAACGCGTGCTCGCGTCGATGGCCGTCGCCGAGGCGCATGAGCAGCGGCTGTTCGGGGTCCTGCTCGGCGGCCTGGACGGGATGCGGCACGTCACGACGTACGGCAAGGCGGCGGCGCGGACGGCGACCGCGTACTTCACCGTCTTCGGCCATGCGCCGCGGCAGGTAGCCGAGCACCTGGCCAGCCGCAAGGTCAACGTCTGGAGCGGGCACAACTACGCCTGGGAGCTGACCGGCGTGCTCGGCATCAGGGAGTCGGGCAGCGCGGTCCGGGCCGGGCTGGTGCACTACAACGACGAGTCGGATGTGACCAGGCTGCTCGAGGCGGTTGCCGAGCTTGGCTGACTTCGGCGGCCTGGGTCAGGGCATCGCGTACCGGTACACGCGCGAGTCGCGTTGCTCGAAGCCCAGCCGCTCGTAGAGTTTGCCCGCGGCCACCCTCGACGGCCTGGTCGTCAGGTCCACGGTCCTGGCGCCGGCCTGGCCGGCGATTTTGATCGCCTCGGTGGTGAGCGTTTCGGCGACTCGCTTGCCGCCGAACTGCTTGCCGCGGGCCGCTTCTTCGACGACCACATCCTCCACCCATGCCCTGATCCCGGTCGGGATGGGGAAGATCACCAGCGTCAGTGTTCCGACGATCTCGCCGCCCACGCGGGCCACGAGCAGCGTGCTGGCCGGCGCGGCGACGATGGCCGACAGCGCCCGTGCGTCAAGCGGCGCCGCGCTGGCCGAGAGCTGGGGGAGCAGCCGGCCGAAGGCCTCGACGACCTCGCTCGTGACTTCGCTCACCACTTCGATGTCGACGTCCACCGGCGTAATCTACCGGGTCAAGCCGGACCCGGGCGGCTGACCCGCCGTCGCGATCCCGCGGCGGTCATGGCGGCTACCCGCCGCCGGCCAGTCGCAGCACGGCCGCCGTCCGGGGGATTCGGCCATGGGCCGAGACTATGCCCCGGATGGTGAAGGAATGGCGTGGGTGGTCACGGAATGGATATAAACGGCTCATGGTGAGTCGCGCGAGTCGCGCGGGAAAAGCTCTCGTACTGGGCGGCGGCGGGGTGACCGGGATCGCCTGGGAGATCGGGGTCCTCGCCGGCCTGGCCGGGCGCGGTATCGACGTGGCCGACGCCGACCTGGTGGTCGGCACCTCGGCGGGCTCGGTCGTCGGCGTGGACGTGCGCTCGGGCGTGGCGATCACCGACCTGTACGCGACGCAGACGCGGCCGCCGGAAGCCACCGAGGTGTTCGCCAGGATGGGCCCGGCGATGATGGCCAAGTACGTCAGGGCGATGGTCTTCACCAGGAAGCCTGAGGTCGCGCGGAGGCGGGTCGGGAAGATGGCGCTCCGCGCGCGCACCGAGGCGGAAGACGCGCGGCGGCGGGTCATCGAGTCCAGGCTGCCTACCTTCGAGTGGCCTGCCCGCCCGCTTCAGATCACCGCGGTGGACGCCGCGACGGGGACGTTCGCTGTCTTCGACGCGGCCAGCGGCGTCCGACTGCTCGACGCGGTCGGCGCGAGCTGCGCAGTGCCCGGGATCTGGCCGCCCGTCACCATCGACGGCCGGCGGTACGTCGACGGCGGCATGCGCTCGGCGGCCAACGCCGACCTGGCGGCCGGCTGCCAGCGTGTCGTGGTCATCGCGCCGCTGACCCAGGGGTTCGGCGCGATGGAGAGCCTGGCCAGCCAGGCCAGGAAGCTGGCCGAACAGGGCGCGCGGGTCGCGGTGGTCAAGCCGGACAAGGCGGCGCTGAAGGCGATCGGCAGGAACGTGCTCGACCCGGCCCGCCGGCCGGACGCGGCCAGGGCCGGCTTCGCCCAGGCCGCCTCGGAGACAGATGCCGTCAAGGCGGTCTGGCTGTAGGCCCGCGGGCCGGCCCGGGGCGGGACGGCGCGGACATGGAAAGAGCCGGGCCCGGCGGGAGGTCGGGCCCGGCTCAGCTCAGGTGCCGGATGGTCAGACGGCGTACTCCAGCAGCGGCTGCGCGCGACTGGGGTGCCGCAGCTTGGACAGTGACTGCTTCTCCAGCTGCCTGATCCGTTCCCTGGTCAGGCCGAGCGCCTTGCCGATCTCGTCCAGCGTGTGCGGGTTGCCGTCATAGAGCCCGAACCGCATGGCCATGATCGTGGCCTCGCGTGGCGTGAGCGCGTCGAGCGCGTGCCGCAGCTGCTCGGCCATCAGCTGCCGGTCGACAAGTTCCGACGCCTCCGGCGCGTCGACGTCCTCGATCAGGTCGCCGATCGACGTCTCGCCGTCCTCGCCGATCGTGGAGTCCAGGCTGATCGGCTGCCTGCTGGTGCGCAGCAGCTCCTCGATCTGGTCCGGCGTACGGTCAAGCTCGACGGCCAGTTCCTCCGGCGTCGGTTCCCGGCCGAGCCGCTGGTGCATGTCACGCTCGACCCGGCTCAGCTTGCTGAGCATCTCGAGCACGTGCACCGGCAGCCGGATCGTCCTTGCGGAGTCGGCGAAGCCGCGCTGGATCGCCTGGCGGATCCACCACATGGCGTAGGTGGAGAACTTGTAGCCCTTGGCGTAGTCGAACTTCTCGACCGCCCTGATCAGGCCCAGGTTGCCTTCCTGCACCACGTCAAGCAGGGACAGCCCGCGGTCGCTGTACTTCTTGGCCACCGAGACGACCAGCCGCAGGTTGGCCTCGAGCATGTGCGCCTTGGCAGTGCGCCCGTCGGCGGCTACCGCCTCCAGTTCCTCGCGGTACTTGGCCGGCAGGTCGGCCTCCGTCGCCAGCTTGTGCTCGGCGAACAGGCCGGCCTCGATGCGCTTGGCCAGGTCGACCTCCTGCTCGGCGCTGAGCAGGCTGGTGCGGCCGATCGACTTCAGGTACGTGTGCACGGAGTCGCCCATCACCGAGGTCTGGTCGTCGAGGTCCACCTCGCCGACCGCGTCCTCGCCGGCAGCCAGCGCGGCGGCGGGCCCGGCGGAGTCGGCGGGGACCGCCGCACCGCGTGACTTGCGGCCCCGCGGTCGGCTCGACCTGCCGCGCCGGCCGACGTCGGGCCCGGCGTCGTCGAGCTCGGAACCGTGCGGATCGGCGTCGTCAAGTTCGGCCACGGCAAGATCCGGGCCGCCGAGAGCGATCTCGGCGAGGTCCGGCACAGCGTGAGTCACGTCGACGGGCTCCACTTCAGAAATTCCTCGATCGGCCGAGCTGGCCGTCGCTGCGGCGGCAGGATCGCTCGCCTCGTTGCCGAGCTGAACGCCCTCGTCGGAGAGCTCACGCAGGACAGCGCGAGCTTCCGCAGGGGTAACGTTCGCCTGCTCGAAAGCGTTCCGCAGCTCGGGAAGCATCAGATATCCCTGGCGGCGCCCGCGCCGGACCAGGTCGTCGACGTGGCGCGCGGCCGCCTCGTCGTCATGACGCTCCGAGAGAGCGCTAGCGGTCCTTGGCATGAGACACCTCCGTTCGTGTGCGTATCGCTTGCGCAGAACGCGAGCCCGCAGTCGGCAGTACCCAAGAGCCGCGGCACTTGGTATTGTGCAGTGCGGGCGCTACATATAACGCGCGACGGGCCCATTTGTTTCCCGTGCGGCGCTAGCGTGCCGTGATTTTCCCGTGATGTCGGCGGCGTCCCCTGATTCGCTGCGCGGCGGCAGCGTGCCGGAACAGCCCCGATGCCCGCCGCAGCGGCGCGCCGAGCCCGGTCTGGCAAGCCAGCCTCAGCCGACCTGCCTGGCTGCGCCTGCCCTGATCAGCTGCCTGTCCGGTTTGCCGGACGCGAGCATCGGCAGCTCGGAGACGACCGCCAGACCCCGCGGAGCCGCGTGCCGGGGCAGCCGGTCACGCACGTACGCTCTGAGCTCGTCCAGGGTCGGCGGAGCCGCCGCGTCCGCCGGGATGATCACCGCCGTCACCCGCTCGCCCCAGTCGGGATCGGGGGTCCCGACGACGACCGCGTCACGCACGCCAGGATAGCCCCGCAGCACGTGCTCGACCTCGCCGGCCACGACCTTCTCGCCGCCGGTGATGATCACGTCGTCGGCCCGGCCGCGCGGCACCAGCCGTCCGGCGGCATTGACCTCGCCGAGGTCGGACGTGACGAACCAGCCGTCCCGCAGCACGGTCCTGGTCAGCTCGGGAGCCAGCCGGTAGCCGGAGAACAGGACGGGCCCCCTGATCCTGATCCTGCCGTCGGCGCCGCTGGCTACCTCGACGCCGTCCAGCGGCAGGCCGTCGTAGACGCAGCCGCCGCAGGTCTCGGTCATCCCGTAGGTCGTGACCACCCTGGCGCCCGCGGCTGCCGCCTCCTCGAGCATCCCGTGCGGGATCGCCGCGCCTCCGAGCAGGATCGCGCGGAACCCGGCGAGCGGAGCGCCCGCGTCGAGCAGCCTGCGCAGCTGGGTCGGGACCAGCGAGACATAACTGCACCTGGTCAGCCCGGCAGCCGCCGCGCCGCCGGCCAGGTCGCCCGCCTGGCTGGCATCCATGGCGTCCCTGGCTACCACGCCGGCGTCGACCCGCTCGCGCACCACGGGATCTGACCCGCTAAGCAGCGCGCGGACCAGCACCCCGAGCCCGGAGATGTGGTGGGTCGGCAGGCAGCAGAGCCAGCGTTCGCCAGGCGCCGCCCCGAGCCTGGCCAGCGACGCGCGCGCCGAGGCGAGCAGCGCGCCCGCGGTGAGCTCGGCGCCCTTGGGCATCCCCGTGGAGCCCGAGGTGGCGAGCACCACGGCCACGTCATCGGCCACGCCGGGAAACCCAGCGACCGGGCCGGCCCGCCCGCCGCGACCGGCTCCAGCGAGCCGTCGCGACTCCCGGAACGTTTCTATGGTGCTGGGGGCAAACGCCGCGAGCAGCTCGCCGATCCTGGCCCCGGGCAGGGCCGGGTCGAGCGGCAGGATGGCGGGCCCGCTGCCGTCGAGCGCGGCGGCCAGAGCCTCAAGCAGCCGGCCGCCGCCTCTGCCGGGCGGCAGCAGGACCGCGTGCAACGGCCGCGAAGTCACGGACGTAAGGTTAATCGCCGGATTCATGCACAAGGAAGCGAGGGGGGAGTAGTGATCGACTGGAAGTCCTCGGGGCCGGCTCCAGGTGATGAGTACACCGATATCCGTTACGAGGTGGCCGGGGGCATCGCGAAGATCACGATCAACCGGCCCGAGGTGCGCAACGCGTTCCGGCCGACGACGCTGTTCGAGCTTCAGCAGGCTTTCAACGTGGCCAGGGACGACCCGGGCATCGGGGTGATCATCCTGACCGGGGCTGGCGACAAGGCCTTCTGCTCGGGCGGCGACCAGCGGGTACGCGGCGACGACGGCTACATGGACGAGCACGGTGTCGGCAGGCTCAACGTGCTCGACCTCCAGGTGCAGATCCGCCGAACGCCGAAGCCGGTGATCGCGATGGTGGCCGGGTACGCGGTCGGCGGCGGCCACGTGCTGCACGTCTGCTGCGACCTGACGATCGCGGCGGACAACGCGGTCTTCGGCCAGACCGGCCCGAAGGTCGGCTCGTTCGACGGCGGGTACGGCTCCTCGCTGCTGGCCGCCACCGTCGGCCTGAAGAAGGCGCGCGAGATCTGGTATCTGTGCCGCCAGTACAGCGCCGCGGACGCGCTGGCGATGGGCCTGGTCAACGCCGTCGTGCCGCTCGCCGACCTGGAGGCGGAGACCGTCTCGTGGGCCCGCGAGCTGCTGGAGAAGTCACCGCTGGCGCTGCGGATGCTCAAGGGAGCGCTGAACGCGTTCACCGACGGGGCGGCCGGGCTGCAGCAGTTCGCCGGCGACGCGACGCTGCTGTACTACATGAGCGAGGAGGCCCAGGAGGGCCGCGACGCCTACGTGAACCGGCGGGCTCCCGACTTCTCCAGGTTCCCGCGCCGGCCGTGACCCGACTCGAGGGCGACCACCTCGGCGGGGGGCAGCGGGAGCTGCTGGCCGGGCTGCTGCCGACGCTGCGCGCCTTCGCGATCCCGATGAGGAACCGGTTCCGCGGCATCACCGTGCGCGAGGGCGCGCTGCTGCGCGGGCCGGCCGGCTGGGGCGAGTTCTCGCCGTTCGCCGAGTACGGTCCGGCCGAGAGCTCCCGCTGGCTGGCCAGCGCGGTCGAGTCCGCGACGGTGGGCTGGCCAGAGCCGGCGCGGACCGCGGTCGGGGTGAACGTCACGGTTCCGGCGGTCGGGCCGCGGGTCGCGCACGAGATCGCCGCAAGGTCGGGCTGCCGGACCGCGAAGGTGAAGGTCGCCGAGCCTGGGCAGGGCGAGCGCGACGACGTCGAGCGGGTCGCCGCCGTGCGGGACGCGCTCGGGCCGTCCGGGCGGATCCGCGTGGACGCAAACGGCGGCTGGGAAGTCGGGCAGGCGGCCAGCATGCTGCGGCGGCTCGGCAAGTTCGGCCTGGAGTACGCCGAGCAGCCGTGTGCGACGCTGGACGAGCTGGCCAGGCTGCGCCTGCTCGTCGACGTCCCGCTCGCGGCCGACGAGTCGGTGCGCAAGGCGTCCGACCCGCTGGCCGTGCGGGCGGCCGGCGCCGCGGACATCGTCGTGCTGAAGGTGGCGCCGCTGGGCGGGGTCCGGCCGGCTCTGCGGGTGGCGGCCGCGTGCGGGCTGCCCGTGGTGGTGTCGAGCGCGGTCGAGTCGTCGGTCGGCCTGGCCGCGGGCGTCGCGCTCGCCGCCGCGCTGCCCGCGCTCGACTACGACTGCGGGCTCGCGACGATGAGCCTGCTCACCGGCGACGTGACCGCCGAACCGCTCGTCCCGGCGGGCGGGATGCTGCCGCTGCGGCGAGGTGAGGTTGACTGTCAACGGCTCGCTGCCTGGGAATGTGACCCGGCGCCCTGGCGCGACCGGGTGCTGGCCGCCGCGGAGTTCCTCGGGTGAGCCCGCCACGCCACCAGAACCCGGCCACGGCACTGGCCACGGCGCTCGCGGACGAGCTGGTCCGGTGCGGCCTGCGGGAGGTCGTGGTCGCGCCAGGGTCGCGCAGCGCGCCGCTGGCGATGGAGTTCCACCGCCTCGCGGAGGCCGGCGACCTGCGGCTGAGCGTGCGCATCGACGAGCGGAGCGCCGCGTTCTGCGCGCTCGGGCTGGCCAAGGCGAGCGGCGTCCCCGCCGCCGTTGTCTGCACGTCGGGCACTGCGGCCGCGCACTTCCACGCGGCCGTGATCGAGGCGGACGAGTCGGCGGTCCCGCTGATCGTGCTGACCGCCGACCGGCCGCCCGAGCTCCGCGGCACCGGGGCCAACCAGACGATCGACCAGCTCCGGCTGTACGGGCCGGCCGTGCGCTGGTTCTGCGAGGTCGGCGTCGCGGAGGCGGGCCCCGGGCAGGAGGCGTACTGGCGCAGCGCCGCCTGCCGCGCCTGGGGCCTGGCGGCGGGGGCCGTCGGCGGGCTGCCAGGCCCGGTACACCTGAACCTGCCGCTGCGCGAGCCGCTCGTCCCGGACGGGCCGGACGGGCCGGACGGGCCGGACGGGCCGGACGGGCCGGTCCCGCACGGCGGGCGGCAGGACGGCGCACCCTGGGCCAGGTTCGCGCCCGTCGCCGGGCTGCCCCCCCGGGCCGAGCGCGGGATCGTCGTCTGCGGCGACGGCGGCTACGACCCAGAGCCGCTGCTCGACCTGGCCGAGCGGGCGGGCTGGCCGGTGCTCGCCGAGCCGTCGTCGAACGCCAGGCGCGGCCCCTGTGCGCTGTCCGCGTACCAGTTCCTGCTCGCCGACGCCAGGTTCATGGCCGCGCACCAGCCGCAGGTGATCGTCTCGGCCGGCCGGCCCGGGCTCTCCCGCAGCCAGCTCGCCCTGCTGCGGACCGGCGGGAGCGTGCGCGACGGAACGACGGTCCGCCACCTCGTGCTCGCCCAGGGTCCCGGCCGGTGGGCCGACCCGGCCAGGACGGCGACCGACGTGACGGCGGCGGTCCGGCTGGGCCCGGTCACGGACGGGGCGGCGGCCTGCGGGTCAGGGCCGCGCTGGCTGGACGGCTGGCTGGCTGCCGACCGCGCGGTCAGGACGGCGGTCGACGAGATCCTGGACGCCGGCGAGGTGCTGAGCGAGCCCAGGCTGGCCAGGGACCTGGCGGCGGCGCTGCCGGACGGCGCGCTGCTGTGGGCCGCGTCCAGCCTGCCGATCAGGGACCTCGACCAGCAGCTGAGACCGCGGTCCGGGCTGCGGATCCTGGCCAGCAGGGGAGCGAGCGGCATCGACGGTCTGGTCTCCTCGGCGATCGGAGCCGCGCTGGCGCATCAGGCCAGCGGCGGCGGCGCGGCGGCTGCGCTGCTTGGCGACCTCGCGCTGCTGCACGACACCCCCGGGCTGTTTCTCGGCCCGGATGAGCCGCGCCCTGACCTGTGTCTGGTCGTGGTGAACAACAACGGCGGCGGTATCTTCTCGATGCTGGAGCAGGCCGCCTTTCCCGGCCCGTTCGAGCGGGTGTTCGGCACGCCGCACGACGCGGGACTCGCCGAGCTGGCGACGGCCGCGGGCCTGCCGTACCGGCGGATCGAGGCGGCCGTCGAGCTGCCCGAGGTGCTCGCGTCGGCCGCAGCCCGCGGGACGGGTATCAGCGTGGTCGAGTTGCGCACCGACCGGCCAGGTCAGGCGGCGCTCCGGCAGCGGCTGGCCGCCGCCGCTGCCGCGGTGCTGAATCGGACCGGGCTGAACTAGACCCGGCGGACCAGATCAGCTGATCCGGACGCGTGGATCCAGGGCTGCGTACGCCATGTCGACGACAAGGTTGGCGACAACCACGAATACCGTCGCGATGATGACGAAACCCAAGACCAGCTGGCCGTCGCCCTGGGTTATCGCCTGGACCGTCGTCTCGCCGATGCCCTGCAGGCCGAACACCTGCTCCACGACCACCACACCGCCGAGCAAGGCGCCGATGTCGACGCCTAGCTGGGAGACAACCGGCGTCATGGCGGCGCGGACCGCATGCCGGTAAAGGACCCGTCGCTCGGACAGGCCCTTAGCCCGCGCAGTCCTGATGAAGTCCTCGCCGAGAGTGTCGAGCAGCGAGCCGCGCGACAGCCGGGTATAAACTGCGGCCTGCACCACCGCCAGCGTGACCCACGGCAGGATCATAGCGCCTGCCCAGGCGGAAATGCCCGCGGACAACGGGTTGTAGCCGGTCGTGATCCAGGTGAAGCCGTGCTGACTCAGCGGCACGAACACCAGCAGGATCAGCAGCTGCCCGATGACGAACGTCGGCGCGGAAACGCCTGCCAGGACACCCATGGTGGATGTCCGGTCGAACAAGGTCCGCGGCCGGGTAGCGCTGAGGATCCCGACGCTAAGGCCGGCGATCAGCCAGAGCAGCATGCCGCCGATCACGAGTGACACCGTCGCTGGAATGCCCTGCTTGATGATCGTGGTGACGGGTTCCTGGGAGTAGTAGGAGTACCCGAGATCGCCGTGGAGCAGGCGCCAGAGGAAGTGCCCGTACTGGGTGTACCACGGGAGATCGAGCCCGTGCGTCCTGGCGACCGAGGCGAGCTGGGTCGGCGTGGCGGCCTTCCCGGCCAGCAGGCGCGCGACATCAATCGGCGGAACCGCCTTGAAGAACAGCAGGAAGGTCAGGGTGGCGACGACGTAGACGACGACGATCCCGGCCAGGATCCGCCGGAAGAGGAAAACCACGGTACCCATGGGTTAGCTCGCTTCGGTCGTAGCCGCGCCGGCTGCGGCCGACGCGATCCGCCGCCTGCGCCGGCTGACCTTGCTGCCAGCCAGGAGCCGCTCGGTCCGCGGGTCCATCGCGTCCCTGATGCCGTCGCCGAGCAGGTTGAAGGCCAGCGTGGTGATCAGCAGCGCCGCAGCGGGGAAGACCACGTACCACCAGGAGGTCACGTGCTGCTGCGCCTCAGCCAGGATATTGCCCCAGCTCGGGGCGGGCGGCGGCACTCCGATTCCGAGGTAGGACAGCGTTGCCTCGAAGCTCACCGCTGTCGGGATGAACAGGGTGGCCAGCACCAGCACCGGACCGAGCACGTTCGGCAGGATGTCGATGAACATGATGCGCCAGGGGCTGGCGCCGATGGAGCGGGCGGCCTCGATGTACTCCTTTTCCTTCAGTGACAGGGTCTGGCCGCGTACGACCCGGGAGATGCCCGCCCACGAGAAGAAGGTGATGACGCCGAGCACGATGCCCAGGCTGGGGTGGAGCACCGCGGCGAGCGCGAGCGCGAGCACGATCAGCGGGAAGGCGAGCGCGGCGTCGATGAATCTTGCCAGCACCTGGTCTATCCAGCCGCCGAAGTAACCCGCGATCAGGCCGACGCTGACCCCGAGGACGCTCGCGGCCGCGGTGCTGAAGATCCCGACCTCAAGTGAGATCCGCGCGCCGTACATGATCCGGATGAGCAGGTCGCGGCCGAGAAAGTCGGTGCCAAGCGGGAAGCCATGAACATGGGGGCCGACCGGCTGCCCGAAGGCGTCCGTGCCGGTCGTCGTGAACGGCTGAAACTCACCGTGGTGCAGCACGGCAGCGACCAGGGGCGCGCACAACGCCATGAGCATCACGAGCACGATGACGGCGATGGAGGCTACGGCTACGCGGTCGGAACGCAGCCTGCGCCAGGTCAGGGCCCATTGGCTGCGGCCCTCGATCGCCTGTTCTGGCGCATTCTCGACGGCCTGCGCGACGAATGCGACCTCGGTGATGCTCACGGTGACTCCCTCCGGCCTGCCCTGGCCAGGATTTCGCCCGCCTGAACCGGGAAGTGGCAGGCGGTCAGATGTGCGCTCGAGTCGCCTGCCTTGGCTTCCAGGCTCGGCTCGGCGGTCGTGCAGAGGTCCTGCGCTTTCGGGCAGCGCGGGTGGAACCGGCATCCGGACGGCGGGTTAATCGGCGAGGGCACGTCACCGGTGAGAATGATCCGCTGCCGGCTGCTTGCCGCGTCGGGGTCGGCGGCCGGCGCGGCCGACAGCAGGGCCGCCGTGTACGGGTGCCTGGACTGTTCGTAGACCTGGGCGCCCGGGCCCGTCTCCGCGACCCGGCCGAGGTACATGACGGTGACGGCGTCGGAGACGTGCCGGACGACCTCGAGGTCGTGCGCGATGAACAGGTACGACAGCCCGAAGTCCTGCTGCAGGTCCGCCAGGAGGTTGAGGACCTGGGCCTGGATGGAGACGTCGAGGGCGGAGACGGGCTCGTCGCAGATGATCAGCTTGGGGCGCAGGGCCAGCGCGCGGGCGACGCCGATGCGCTGGCGCTGGCCGCCGGAGAACTCGGCCGGGAACCGGTTGAAGTGCTCGGGGTTGAGGCCGAC
>WNGL01000445.1_pt1 | contig 48500 bp, 42 predicted proteins | sample 5400591 | NCBI WGS metagenome assembly WNGL01 (sample SAMN13153377, study PRJNA577476) | soil metagenome | isolation source: 80 cm soil or saprolite under Garry oak tree replicate 1 | place: USA:California | collected 2016-06-15 | reverse complement strand
GTGGTGGCAGGTCTTTTCATCGGGAAACTGTTTGCGAAACTCTTGAATATTCATAGCATACCCTCCTATAGAGAGCATGCTACAACACACTGGCGACAGAATATGTCATTGGCCTTTTTATTGGTGATAATTCCGAAATATTTCAGTACTGAATTTCAATGAAACAAACAAAAGTAGTACTTTTTTAAACGGCTAAACGTATTACTCTCAGGACTAATACGGAACCTTCGCAACAACCAAAGCTTAATCTTAATCCCTATGGCAAAATTTTCTCCAAACTTTTTATTCAACGCATTCCATCTCACCACAACATCCGGGCAATCACCTGCTATTATATAGTAAAGTCGTGTAACTTCGTCTAATATTACATTACGCGCCTCTCCGTGATTACGGAGCAAAAGTTCAGTAAAAGCTGAATCAACGTCATCCATGTTGGGTTTAGGCGATGATGGCTCGCGAATCTTTATAACCTCGTCAATCCAATCTTGGCTCAACTTCATTGAATCAGAAACAAACGCCCAGTACCTACGCCGAATCTTCTGAGTGAGTAGTTGCTGATGAATAGAGGTTTGGGTTGAAATTTGAGTCGAGTGGTGGCGATATAACAGCAACACTTCCTGTACATTGGTCATCTGCCATCCTGCATGTGCGGCTCTTTCCCACAAGTCATAATCCTCGGCTTTTTCCCACGCTTTATCGTAGCGTAATCGTCTTACTAAAGCCGTTTTCATCATTACCGATGGATGCGCAAACGGCGCACCAAACAAGAGTTGCATCTTAATCGCTTGATCGGTTTGTGGTTGTTTTATGATGCGTTTATCTGCAGTGCCAAAGAACTTTATCCAACTACCACAAATGTCTGCCTCGGTTTGTTCAAGCCATTGTAATTGCCTCTCAAATCTATGTGACAGAGCAATATCGTCTTGATCCATCCGCGCAACCCATACGCCACGTGCAAGATCTATAGAATCATTCAACGTAGTTGCTAAATTCCTATTCTCCCTCGCAATCAAACGGATGCGGCTATCCAGATATTGGTATTGCTTCAATATACCAAGCGAGTTATCTGTTGAGCCGTCATCGATAATTATCAACTCAAAATTCGTAAACGTTTGCGCCAGAATGGAGTCGATCGCCTCAGCTAAATATTGTTCACCGTTGTATACCGGCAACACCACAGAAATCAGCGGCGCAGCTTGATCTGCAACTTGAGTATGTAAATTTGTATTATTCATATTCTATTGTCCGCAGCCAATCGAAAGTGCGGCGTAGTCCATCCACAAAAGTAACCTGCGGATTCCAGCCTGTATGAGCCTGTAGTTTTGTCGAATCCAGAACATTCTGTCTGACATCAAACGTACGTTCGGGAAGATGCTCTACTTGAACATTACGTCCGATTTCCTTCATCAATGGTGATATAGCTCCGATCACATCCATATTGCTAAGCCCAACTCCGGAGCCAAGGTTGTAGGTTTTAGATAGCTGCCCCTTTTCCAGAGCGCTTACTATCCCAGTCGCAAGATCGCTGACATAAATGTAATCGCGGATGGTTCCGCTCTGACCAAAAATTTTGATGGATTGCCCCCGCATAGCTGAAGCCATTGCGGTAGAAATGAAACCTTGCCCCACAAATGGCTGTTGTCCTACGCCATAAGCATTCGCCGGCCGGATACAGACAAACTTCAAACCGTGAGTAACTGCATAAAGACGCGCATAGTTCTCCAGAGTCAGCTTGGTAACGCCATACGGAGAAATCGGCTTTGTAGGGTGATCCTCTCGAATGGGCACTTTGCTTGTTTCACCATATACAGTTCCACCAGACGAGACCAACACCAGCTTTCCTCCTCTGTCAGCTATTTCTGAAAATAGCTGCACCGTAGGTGGCAAATTTTGCAGCAAATCCGCCAAGGGATTCTCGAAAGAAGTATTCGGCACGGTTGCATAAGCCAAATGAATAACTTCCTGATGACTATCAAGCAGATCGCAGATCAATTCACGCTGACCAAAATCCCCTGCGATATACGCAACACCTTCTGGTAATTTGTTTTGTAGTGTTGCGGTTCTGTCGAGCACGGTAACGCTTCGGCCGGCGTCAAGCAGCTTGGGAATCAAATGTGTACCAATATATCCAGCACCACCAATAACCAATGTGTTTGCAGTTATGTTAATTTTTGGGTTTAGTATTACGCTCATAAAGTCACCCACCCCTGTGGAAACAGATCCTTAACATCGTTTTTGTTGGCAAACCACTTTTCAGGTGCAACAACTATTTTTTCTGGACTAGGATTCAACCATGCCCCCCACCAACTAAAAGAGCTGTTAGCTATAATGTGATTACGGCACAAACTCATAAGATGCATGTCATTGTAACTCTCTGTGCCATGATTGTGATCAATATATTGACATGGTAAGTCTATTTTTAGATTATCTTTTACCCAAATAATATCATCAGAAAAAACGAAGAAATAAGGCTGCCTAATTCGATCCGCAACATATTGAACAGCTTTCCGATAATAATCAAGCGAGCACAATCCATGCGTGGCATTGGTATTTGAATCTGTTACGTAATCGCCACGCCGTATATGCAAGCTCACCGAATTCCGTTGACCAATATGTTCAGCTATATCGGAGTTCCGGTTTGACAGAGGGACCTTGAAAGTAAAATCCGCACGAATAACTGATAACGCATCTTGAAAATATTTCTCTGATTGCCAATAACCATCAAGGTAGCAATTTTGAGAAACATTCTTTATTTGGGGCCAGTAATGATAGTGCGGCTCAACAACAAAACCATTACCACGAAATATAGCCAAACTTCGTCTCGCCACAAACCTTCTGATGCCGGATGAAAATTGCCAGCCCAGAATACTGCGCACTTCAGATTCATCAGCAATGACTGACTGACAATTGAAAACACGGTGAAGTTCGAATCCGTGATGCAGTCCGTAGCCAGCAAAACCTGAAACGTCCAGCCGAAACGGCTGACCAAACTCTAATGAAAGAGCACGACCTGCTGCGTATTGAAACATCTGGTTGCCCATGCCACCGATAATTTTAGAAATGATCATTGTCTTTAATTTGATCTTAAAGATGTTGAGAGCAGCCTAGTAAGCGAAAAATTGCGCCAAAGAAGTGACGCAATAAGTAAACCGGTAACCAATCCACCTGATAGTAAAAAAAATAAATTCTGATACATTCCAGCAAACCTCAAGGGAACAATGATTGCTGCCGCAAAACATGCCACCATTACACTCAGTCCAATTGCCAAACGAGGTACATTAATTGAGATAGGCAACAAACGCTGCATGATTACTATCATAGATCCACAGGTCACAATACCGGCAACAACTAGTACAATAGATAAACCTGTTAAACCCGTATTAAAATGAGATGCACCAATTGCACCCGCCCAAACAACCGCAGCACCGAGACCGTATGGAAGCATTACCCCTACTGTCCGACGCTTTGCTTGAGCCGCATTCGACCATAAGTTCGTCGTCGCACGCGCAAATTCAATCATCGCACCAAATATCACAAATGGAGCTGCGACATGGTAGCGCGCATCTGTAAGCACAGTGAGTATTGCAGCGCCGCAGACAGCGTTGAAACCGGCAAAGACTGCATACACTGGAACCAAAGAATTCATGTAATCTGAAATTGCTTGACCGGATTGCACATCTGAATTCGAACCAGTAATATGCCTATACAAATAGGGGCCCAAAAACTGCATCGCCATACTCTCGATAATTCCCCACAACTGCGCAGATATACCTAATCCTACGACTAATATTCCGAGATCTTTGACCCCCCAGACACCACCCACTACAAAACGATAACCAGTATTTTGCAACCACATGAAACCTGTCGCTACTGCCAGAGGCAGACAAAATTTAACGATAGTTTGCTTGTCCAATAAAAAAACGGCCACATCAGATTGTTTTGAGTGCATCATACTTTCAGCATGATAGTGTCTTAAAAATAGCCAAGACCCTATGCCTCCAAGTGCAGCACCAATCGCTTGCCCAAATATCCAAGCCACGGCACTGTGATATTTAACAACAAATAACGTAGAAAAAAGTATCCCAACCACTAAAGGCATAATTGTCCAAACAACACTTCTAATACGAAAGCCCAATAAATTTAGAATGGGAACCAAAGTTAAGTTCCAAGTTCCCAAATAGACAATTGCACCTACTGAAACACCTGCTGCAATTGCAAGCTGTAAATGATCATTACCCGTATTGGCTTGAGATTGTTGCCACCAGACCGCGACAGGCAATGAAATAAAAAACGACACAGCGAGAATGTAGCGATTATATTTGGTAAGCCGTTGCAGTAACGACCCTTCATCCCACCAAGCATGTGTGTGGCGATTAATATGCTGGCCAACGGGACTTATTAAAAATAACCCAGCAAAGGCCTGAAATGACGTCAAAAGAGCATAAACACCATAGTCCTTTGGAGATAGTAAAGTCGTCATTATGCGAATGCTGGCAATTGCAATAAGCGCAGATGCAAGACGGCCACATGAGACGACAACAAAATCACGCCGTGATGCCAAGGTCTCTCACAATCGCGGTACAAATAGTATCAGCAAAAAACTCTGCGCTAAATGGATAAGCCTGTTCACTCATGAGAAAGGCAGCTACCTGTTCTTGGTAACTTATGTATTCAAGCTCCGACATAGAATGCATAAATTGATAAAGCTCTTCATGATTGGCAAATTTTCTACGGTCGATGAAACAAGTATCAGGAATGTAGGTAGATATATTAGATGCCCCCCAATACACAGGAATACAACCGGCAAAAAAACTATCAAAAATTTTTTCCGTAATATAACCTGGAAAGTCGCGTACATTTTCGTAACAGATGCTAAAACGATATTTATGTAACGTTTCGAGCTTACTGGCTACTTTGCCCCGATAGGATGGAAAATGTATTTTTCCGGACTTGGAAAATAGGTGACGCTGTACTCGATTAGTCACTTTACCGAGCAAACATTGGCGCGCTACAGGTCCATCCCACCCAATACCAAACAGATCAAAATCTTGTAGTGCAGTATTTTCAAACCACCGTATAGTTTTTACACGCTCTGAGTAAAGCTCAAGATCAGATGAATGTAGTGGTGCTTTATTTCCTGCGATCATGCAGCACAAACGGTCACGTCCACTCCAACCCCGCTTCGCGCATATGACAATCGGATTAGGCGTATTAAATTTTACATAACGCTGGCCATCCACTAAATCATCGTTCCATGTAAAAATTTTACGGTACTTTGCAAGTAGGTCGTCGCGCTGATCATTTGGCCTGATTACTGGCGATTCAAGTAGCATGACGTATGACGGGACTTCACAACTGCTTTTCTGAACATCTTGGTGTAACTCAAACGCTACATCTTTTCCTACATTGATATCCAGCGTATTGATTTCTACACCATATTCCAATAACTGTTTTTTAAGCACCCAATACGGATAATAACAATTGTCGCGATTCGTCGGATGATCCAGTTGAAATATTATGTTATTAAATTGTCCATTAGCACGTAAGCTAGCAAATTTCATTGCAATTCCTTAGCTAACTCCACTAAAAATTTACGTGCTTCTGGCAGATCTTTTGTCCACCATTGTGATGCTGATATTTGTGCTTGTTTTTCTGCGTTAAAGCGGTATTTCAGAACTTTGGCCGGCACACCTGCAACAACAGCATAGTCAGGAACATTTTTTGTAACTACCGCATTTGCTGCGACAGCGGCTCCAATTCCCACTCTGACGCCCCTCATAATAATGACGTCTACTCCTATCCATGCATCATTTTCTATTATACATTCACCTTGAGTAAGTTCGTCGTATGGATTGTCATAAAACAGGGAGGAAGTAGACAAACGCCCCAGATCATGTTCACCGGGACCAATGGTAACATTGTTGCCTATTGAAACATATCTCCCTATTTTTGAGCGAGTCACGGTGCAATTTCTTCCAATGTATGTATAACTTTCAATTGAAGTCAGTCCGTCCAATTGAGTCCCACGACCTATATTGATGTTATTTCCATTTAACGCCCGCAGGGATACTTCCGATGATAAAATACAATTATTGCGCTGTAGCCTCTGGAGAAAAATCATCAAACGATTGATGCCTAATATAGCCGCAATATGAGCCACCGTTCTTCTAAACATCATAAACTCCCCAAATACTGATGTCATTATCTCGGTTATTTACTCGCATAAATCACACCCTTACGCAGATACGGTGCGTTACAAGGTATTTGCATCCACATAATCATATACCCTGGCGAAGACTTTACTTTAAATCCTTCACTCCTAAGAATACTGGACAACTCAGTAAAATCGGATTCTTTATGGTAAGTACAGATTGATATTTTGAGTTGGTTACTTTGAGATAGAATTTTTTTTGCACCTAAAAGCAACTTCTTTTCAAAACCTTCTATATCCGCTTGTATAAAGTTGACACTTTCATTTTTTGAATTAAAAAAACTATCCAAAGTTAGATTTTCGCCATAATCTATATCGGATATATACTTATCAACTATTTCAACTTTATTGAGGTATTTTTCTAAAGTCAGAGTTAATGGGATAGACCAATTTTTGTCAGGCTCAAACAAATATACTTTTTTTGCTTTCTCTATAATACTCAAACAAAAGATACCATCTGAGGCCCCAATCAAGACAACAGTATCGCCATCTTCAACAGCTGTTGTTTCGGAGAGGTATTTATGAGGTGAATTATTATCCTGCTCCATAATGGCAAGTGCAATACTAGATCTAATTCGTTCTAAGCTGTATTCTTTAGGGAAAAACACGTTATTATTATCAACTATTACATATGGATATCCTGAATCGTGATCGGCATAAACGGTTACATTTTCGGCCTTGTATTTTTCTATGAAAGCATATGGAATCATTTGCACTTCATTTTCATCTAAAAAAGACAAAATTTCTTTTATTTCTTCGTCATTAGTACCTTGATAATAATTCCTAATAATATTCCTGAGTTGCAACCTTTGTCGTTCTGTTCTTTTTACAATATCACCTCTCCACAGAGTAACTAAATGTGGAAATTTGTTTTTAATGTATGCTTTAACTTTATCTTTGTCCATAAAACCACCCTTCTAAAAATGCCATTTCTGTTCCAAAATATTCACCCTCTGCAGTCCTCATGAACCATTCGAAGGTATTTCTGATAGCATGCTCCAGATCAATTGAATGCCGCCATCCAAGACTGTGCATTCGGGATACATCCTGAAGTTTGCGAGGAGTACCGTCCGCCTTTGACGCATCAAAAACGAGTTTACCGGTAACCCATAAATTATTCGGAAGAGCCGCGAAAGCTGAGATCTTTATCTTCAAGAGTCGTGGCAGTCATTTCGAGGCCGATGATCGCTGCATCGTTTTTTGTGCTATCTTCAATGGTTGACGCTCGAGTGGGCACGACACTAAATCTTTCTTTTAACGAGAGGAAAGGGTTCTCAAAGTATCGATACGAAAGGCAGGAGATTATTGTAGTTATGGAGAACACACCAAGATATATAAGCACATAACATGTAAACGTAGGGGTTGCAAAGGATCTAGTAACTGCCGCTAAGCAAAAAATTACTATCATATGATAGATATAAAGGCCGTAAGAGATCTTACCGAAGAAATCGAAAATCGGCCTTTCAAGATCTGCTATGTTTTTTGGGTTTGTACTTACATTAAGTATGATTATTATAAACGTTATAGCGTAAAGCTCATGGTTGAAACCTCTGATGAAGGTAATCGGCCCCCAAACGGTGGAGTAGGCAAACAACAGCCAGCAGGCTATTTGTGACGGCAAGGAGTAGATATACCTCAAGAGATGACCGTTATTACGAAATATGACCGCCCCAAATCCGCCAATTGCCATGCAGTCTATTCTAGTTTCATTTACAATCGAAGAAATAATTTCACTTTTCAAAGGAATAACTGAAGCTTTTACGAATATATAAATGCCTATAACACCTAATAGAGCCCAAACAGCGTTCGAGCAATTTTTCATAATTACAGGCCACAAAGCATAAAACTGCTCCTCTACCCCAACTGACCAAAGAACGCCTAGAGGCGAAACAACGATTTGGAGATGCATGGCAACGTTAGCGAGCAGAAAGAGGTAACAGGCGAGCGGCCCAGCAGACACCTGCGGAACGTTAGCAGCAGGAAAGAACCAGTACAAACAGATAGTGATAAAAATAACGCAATAATAAAGTGGCCAGATTCTCAAAATTCTACGTAGGTAAAAATTTTTAAGCGACACCGTGTTAGTTCTAGATTTTTCCTCCAAAAGTAAGTATGTAATCAAAAAGCCGCTTAAAACAAAAAAGAGAGTGACGGCATAACCCTGCCAGTGCAATTTATAATAAGCTGGTGAGGGCAATCCAAAGAATGTGACATATTGGCCAGTATGAGCGAACACGACAATCAGGGCAGCTATAGCCCGTATTCCGTTTAGCCCTTTAAAATGAATTTTTCCTGTACTCATAGTTACCCTCTGTTAAACAGTCTTCCGGGCGGAACGATTCTTACCAGTTGGCATGCAGAAACAATCCGGCATTTTTGACAAAGTTTTATAGGGCTTCTGCAATAGTTCTTCTGGGGAAATTTCTTTAAACCCCTCTCGACTCAAGAGACGAATTATTTCTTCTTCCTGAGTTAATCTGATTTTTTTGCTATTTCAGGTCCCTCCATGGTTCTCAACGAACCATTCATAGGTATTCCCGATGCCTTGCTGCAAGTTGACTGAATGCCGCCAGCCAAGACCGTGCATCCGCGACACATCCTGCAGCTTCCGAGGCGTGCCATCCGGTTTTGACGCATCAAAAACTAGATTTCCTGTATAGCCTACAACTTTTTGGACGGTCTCGGCCAATTCGCGAATGGTGACATCCTCCCCTGTGCCAAGGTTGACGAAACATGGCTTGGGATAACTCAGAAGCTCCGGTGCTATCAGCTCATCAGTCAGTTCCATCAAATGCATACAGCCGCACGCCATGTCGTCAACATACAACAACTCCCGTCGTGGCGTACCGCTCCCCCACACCACGACCTCGGGGGCATTCTGCACCTTGGCCTCGTGAAAGCGCCTGATCAAGGCTGGCAGGACATGACTGTTTTCCGGATGGAAGTTATCACCAGGACCATAGAGATTGGTGGGCATGACGGCGATGAATTTTGTGCCATACTGGCGGTTGTACGATTCGCACATCTTGATGCCGGCTATTTTTGCAATGGCATAGGGTTCATTAGTGGGCTCAAGGAGTCCAGTAAGCAGGTACTCTTCTTTCATCGGCTGCGGCGCCAGTTGAGGATAGATACATGATGAGCCGAGGAACAGTAATCGTTTGACACCGTGCAGATATGCTTGGTGGATGACGTTGTTCTGGATTGCCAGATTCAGGTAAATGAATTCGGCGGGGTATGTATTGTTGGCATGAATACCCCCCACCTTGGCGGCTGCCAGAAAAACATATTCCGGTTTCTTTTGCTGAAAAAAATCCGCCACATCCTGTTGACTGGTCAGATCAAGCTCGTTGATTTCAGGCAAAAGGAGATTGGTGTAACCACGCGAGGTCAACTGCCTGACAAGTGCCGAACCGACCAAACCCTTGGACCCGGCAACGAAGATGCGAGCGCCTTTAGGCATGGCGCTCTGGTGAGGAGTGATATGTGAGGCGTGAGGTGATGTGTTGTCAGGGGTTAGGAGCGAGGCGTTAGGAGTCATTTTTGGGTCCTTACACGAAGCGATTTCATGAGTCCACCCAGTAGTCCGAAAAGACCGTCCATCTTCAGCATAATTTCATTTAACTCCAGCATATATCCAAGTTCCTTTGCTATGATTAGTTGTGTTTCCAGTTCACTCAGAGAACCACGACTGATGGAAAGAAATTGTAAAAATTCTTTATCACCCGTCCGAGCAGCGCCTTCTGCTATGTTACTGGGTATGGAGACTGCTGCCCGACGCATTTGGCTGGTCAACGCATAAAGTTCATCTTTGGGGAAAGAGGCCGTAATCCGGTAAACGTCCTTAACCAGTGCCATAGCTTCCTGCCAAGCCCGCAGATCATGATGTTTCCGCTTCACACCTTACCTCTCGATTAGTGAGGAGTGAAGAGTGAAAAGTAAGGGGTCATGCTTGTACGTCCTCACCGCCCAACTCCTTCACCCTTCACCCTTCACCCTTCACGCCTAACTCCTCACTATTAGTGCTCCGTGCTTACTGCTACGCTAAAACCATGCGATTTTAGCAGTGCATGACGTTGTGCCTCTCCTAAATCGTTCGCAATCATTTCAGCGCACATTTCCTGAACAGTGATTTCCGGAACCCAACCGAGCTTTTCTTTTGCTTTGCCAGGATCGCCCAGCAGGGTTTCAACCTCGGATGGGCGGAAGTAACGCGGGTCGATGCGTACAATGACATCACCTGCTTTCACTGCAGGGGCCTTATTCCCATCAACGGATACCACTGTGGCAATTTCGTCTACGCCATGACCTTCAAATTGAAGCGTTATCCCCAATTCTGCCGCTGCCCAGATGATAAACTGACGCACGGTGTATTGGACGCCCGTGGCAATAACGAAGTCTTCCGGCCGATCCTGCTGCAACATCAACCACTGCATCTTAACGTAATCCTTTGCATGCCCCCAGTCACGCAGAGAATCAATGTTGCCCATATATAAGCACTCTTCCAAACCTTGTGAAATATTGGCAAGACCACGTGTTATCTTGCGGGTAACAAAAGTTTCACCGCGCCGGGGAGATTCGTGGTTAAACAGGATGCCGTTGCAGGCATACATGCCGTACGCCTCACGATAGTTGACCGTAATCCAATAGGCATACAGCTTGGCAACTGCATAGGGTGAACGGGGATAAAAGGGTGTGGTTTCTTTTTGAGGGATTTCCTGAACCAAGCCGTACAGCTCGGAGGTTGATGCCTGATAGAATCGGGTCTTCTTATCCAGACCCAATAAGCGTATTGCTTCAAGAATACGCAGCGTTCCGGTAGCATCAACGTCACAGGTATATTCCGGTGATTCGAAGCTGACAGCAACATGAGACTGCGCGCCCAGATTATAGACCTCATCAGGCTGGACTTCCTGCATGATGCGGGTCAAATTTGACGAGTCGGTCAAGTCACCATAATGAAGCTTGAAATGAGCGTCTTTTATATGTGGGTCTTGATAAATGTGGTCAACCCGCTGAGTATTGAACAACGAAGCTCGACGTTTGATACCATGAACCTCGTAGCCCTTTTCCAGAAGTAATTCCGCCAAGTACGATCCATCCTGACCGGTAATTCCGGTGATAAGTGCCTTTTTCATGTAGTTTGAAACTCCTTGAATAAATGCCGCCCAAATACCATCCGCATAGTCGATTGCACGGTTGATAATTGGAAAACTCCTTTATAACACGATCTAATACGTTTTGTACATCAGATACCCGGCAATTGATTTCGCCACTGCAGGGATAGGCCATATATTTCATACTCAACTAATCGTAGTTAAACAGGTTCAAGAAACAAATCAGCAGATGTAAACGGACTTCCTTCAGCATCTTTCTTTGCCAACACAGGCGCACCGGCAATCTGCCATTGAATTCCGATATCCGGATCATTCCAGATAATGCACCGTTCATGCTCCGGATGCCAATAATCTGTAGTCTTGTAGAGAACCTCTGCAACTTCGGAAAGAACAACAAACCCGTGAGCAAACCCCTCCGGTACCCACATCATGCGCCTGTTTTCTGCCGACAACTTCTCTCCCACCCATTTCCCAAAAGTAGGAGAACCCTTCCTGATATCCACGGCAACATCATAAACCTCACCCGCAGTAACCCGCACCAGTTTCCCCTGAGGATGCTGAATCTGATAGTGAAGCCCACGAAGAACATTCTTGACAGAGCGAGAGTGGTTGTCCTGAACAAAGTTCCGCTTCAGGCCGGTCGCTTGCTCGAATACGCGGTTATTGAAGCTCTCAAAAAAGAAACCTCGATCATCGCCAAACACCTTGGGTTCAAAAAGCACTACATCCTGGATGCTCAGTTTAGTTGCCTGCATGTCAATATACCTTCTGTTTTAGTAGTCCCAGCAAATATTGACCATAACCGTTTTTTGCCAGCGGGCCGGCAAGCCGGTTCAGTTGCCCGTCATCGATCCACCCATGCCGCCAGGCAATCTCCTCCGGACAGGCCACTTTCAGCCCCTGCCGGTTTTCCAGCGTGGCAACGAACTGACTGGCCTCCAGCAGGCTTTCATGGGTGCCGGTGTCGAGCCAGGCGTAGCCGCGACCCATGATTTCTACCGAAAGTTGTCCTTGCTGGAGATAGAGCCGGTTCAGGTCGGTAATTTCCAGTTCGCCGCGTGGCGAAGGCTTGAGGTTTTTAGCGAATTCAACTACCTGGCTGTCGTAGAAGTACAGACCGGTGACCGCATAGTTGGATTTGGGCTGTTCCGGTTTTTCTTCGAGGGAGAGTACCCTGCCGGTGGCATCAAACTCGGCTACACCGTACCGCTCCGGGTCATGTACATGATAGGCAAAGACGCTGGCACCCTGCTCACGTTGGCAGGCGTTAGCCAATAGGTGATGAAAATCGTGCCCGTAGAAGATGTTATCTCCCAAAACCAGCGCGCAGCGATCCTCGCCGATAAAATCCTCGCCAATGATGAACGCCTGCGCCAGGCCGTCCGGACTGGGCTGAACGGCGTACTGGAGAGCAAGCCCCCATTGGCTGCCGTCGCCGAGTAGTTGTTGAAAGCGGGGCGTATCCTGCGGAGTGGAGATAACAAGGATATCGCGTATCCCGGCCAGCATGAGGGTACTGAGTGGATAGTAGATCATCGGCTTGTCGAAGACCGGCAGAAGCTGCTTGGATACAGCCAGCGTGGCCGGATGCAGTCGTGATCCGGTTCCACCGGCGAGAATGATTCCTTTAATAGTCATATATTATCCGATCCATGTAAATTCCCTTTATTTCCCCAGCAGCGGGCTCATGACCTGATAGGTCAGGTAGGCGACCAGAGCGGCGGCCGGGATAGTCAGCACCCAGGCGGTCACAATCCTTTTTGCCACATTCCAGTTGACCGCGTTAAGGCTCTTCGAAAGCCCGACACCCAGAATCGACGACGTGACGACATGGGTCGTGCTGGTCGGGAGACCCAGCATTGAAGCCCCCAGAATAACGCACGTCGATGAAGCGTCTACGGAAAATCCGGTCATCGGCTGCAGCTTTACAAAATCCCGCCCGACCGTCTTAATGATGCGCCAGCCGCCGGCGGCGGTGCCGAGCGCCATCGCCAGTGCGCAGGTGAATTTGACCCACGTCGGTACCTCGAAGGTCGGTATCGCTCCGTAGCTCAAGAGGGCCATCGTGATAACACCCATTGACTTCTGTGCATCCGCGGTTCCGTGAGAGAAGGCCATCGTCGCCGCCGACAGGATCTGCATCTTGCGGAAGCCGCGGTTCACTCCGGCCGGAGAGCGGAATCGGAGGATGCGCGAGAAGATCACGACAAAGACAAAACCGGCTAAGACACCCAGAATCGGAGAGAAGATCAGCGCCATAATGATCGTTTTCAGCCCGGCCCATTTGATAGCGCTAAGGCCGGCATGAGCGAACACCGACCCGATAAGCCCGCCGACAATGGCGTGTGATGACGATGAAGGGAGCCCGAAATACCAGGTCATGACGTTCCAGATGATGGCGCCGATGACTCCGGCCAGAACCACCATCTGGGTGAGATTTTCAGCACTGGCAATTCCGGTGCCGATGGTCTTGGCGACTTTGGTGAACGCCATGGCGCCGACAAAGTTGAGGGTCGCAGCCATAATGATGGCGGCCTTGACCGAAAGCGCCCTGGTGGAGACACTGGTGGCTATGGCGTTGGCCGTATCATGGAAGCCGTTGATGTAATCGAAGAGAAGCGCCGCCAGGATTACCAGGCAGAGCATCACAAGAGCCGGATCAACCATTCTTTACCACCACGCTTTCAAGAATATTGGAAACATCCTCGCACCTGTCGGTCGCTTTTTCGAGCGTTTCGAAGATTTCCTTCCACTTGATCAGCTGGATCGGATCCTTCTCCTCATCGAACAGGCGGCTGATAGCCTCGCGCGAGACCCTGTCCGCCTCATTCTCCAGAGAGTTGATCTCCACGCACGCCTCGAAGATCTGTTCGTTGGACTTCTTGCCAAGCATGGCGACCGCCTTGTCGACCGCGTGGCACGACTGCAGGATGATGAATCCCAGCGACTTGGCTTCGGGTGGAATGGCTTCAACGTTGTACATGATGATCCGCTGGGCGGAGGCGTCGATCAGGTCAAGGATGTCATCCAGCTTGGAGGCGAGCGCATAGATGTCTTCCCGGTCCAGCGGCGTTATAAAGGTCTTGTTAAGCGTCTGAATGATCTCGTGAGTCAGCGAATCTCCTTTGTGCTCGATATCCTTGATCCGGCGCTGACTTTCAAGGGGATTTTCAAAATTATCAAGCATCTCTTTAAGCAGCTTGGCTCCGACGATGATATTTTCCGTCATCTCCTTGAAAAGTTTGAAGAATTTTTCTTCCTTTGGAATAAATCCGAACATGGTTCCGCCTCCGTAAATTTTCGTGCAGACTGCGTTTAAAACCTACCATTAATAGCATACTTTTAGCTTCGTTTACAGCGTAAATTTCTCCAGTGTGACATCGGCGCTGCAACATGGATTGCCTTTGCCGGCCAGTTGCAGTATTCTTCGCCTGTTAGAGCCTTGCACCGTTAGTCTGGTACCGGGTTGTTGTGGGGGGGAGAGTGTCGCCATCCTGTCAGGAATCGAGGGGTAGGAATCGGGAAGAGGGGGATTTATGAGCGGCGGCATCAAGGAATGGCCCGAGGACGAGCGCCCGCGCGAAAAGATGCTCAAACGGGGTGTATCTTCCCTCTCTGACGCCGAATTGCTGGCGCTGATTATCAGAAGTGGTGATCCGGGGTCCCGGCAGAGCGCTATCGACCTGGGGCGGGGATTGATCTCGCATTTCAGCGATAATCTTCGGGAGTTGGGCGGCGCAGACCTCGGCGAACTCTGCTCTATCAAGGGGATGGGATTGGCCAAGGCCTCCAGCGTCAAGGCGGCCTTCACTCTGGCGACGCGTTTACAGGGGCGCAAACTGGAACGCCTCGACCGCTTCACCTCCCCGCAGCAGGTCTTCGACTATTTCCACCACGAGTTCCGTGACAGCCGCAAGGAATATTTTCTGATCCTGCTGCTGGACGGCAAAAACCGTATCATCAGGCGCGTCCAGATCTCGGAAGGCTCGCTCAACCAGAGCATCGTCCATCCGCGCGAGGTTTTCTCCCCGGCGGTAAGGGAATCGGCCGCCGCCGTGATCCTGGTGCATAATCATCCGACCGGCGATCCGGCTCCGAGCAGCGAGGATATCGCCATCACACGCCGCCTGAAAGAGGCCGGCGAGATCATGGGGATCAAGGTGCTGGACCACATCATCGTCGGTGACGGGGAGTATATGAGTTTCGTGGAGCGGGGGCTGCTTTAGATCAGGCTCAGCGCCTCGTCCGCCGCCCGCTCGGCCGCCGCTACGCAGTCGTTCAGCCCGATGCCGCGATAGGAGTTGCCGGTCAGAATAAGCCCCGGATGCGCACGGAGCAAATCTTCCAGCGCCTGCAGCCGTTTGCCGTGCCCGACGGTGTACTGCGGAATGGCCTGCGGATGACGGAACACCCTGACAAACTCCGGCGCGCTGTCGATTCCCATCGTCACCGCCAGATCCTTCCTGACCCGGGCCACTACTTCATCATCACTCAGCTTGACGTATTCCGGAAAACAGGCTCCCCCCATCATACTGCGGAGCAGCACCTTTCCCTCCGGGGCTCGATCCTCGAACATGCTCGAGTCCCACAGAGTGCCGAGCGTGTTAAGCCCCTCCTTCTTGGAAATCAGATAACCGAACCCGTCCAGCGAGCGCCTGATCTGATCACGGCCGTAGCCGAAACAGATTACCGTCATGCTGGCATAGGGAATCTGCTGCAGGGTCCCGGAGATGCCGCCATCCAGTCCGGCCAGCATTTCTGCCGCGGCAAAGGCCGGCGAAGCCACTATTACCTGGTCGGCCTCAAGCTCGCCCCCATCGCTGCACTTCACCCGGTAGGGAACGGTAGTCGCTTTTTCCACCGCGGTAACGCTGATACCGGTTCTGACAATCGCGCCAAGCGACTCCGCCAAGGCATCCGAAAGATACTGGATCCCCCCGCGGAACGAGGTCAACACCCCTCCCGGTCCCGCCGCGCTGGAGACGACCTTTCCTGCCGCCTGATCCCGCTTCTTCTTTTTGGCCAGCATGATCATGGCCCGGATCAGCCCGCCGTATTCGCGCTCCAGTTCGGCGATACGCGGGAAGCAGGAGGCCAGCGACATGGTCTCGGGATCGCCGGCAAAGATGCCGGAAACCATCGGTGCAATCAGCTTGTCGAGCGCCTCTCCACCTAAGCGGCGCCGGCCGAAGGCGGCCAGGGTTTCGTCCACGCCAACTGGCGCCGATGCGATAAACGGAGTCGGCTCCAGTGCCAGGCGCAGTTTTCCCGGCCAGGAGATCAGGCGGCTCGTGAGGAATGCCGGGGCGCCGTCCGGCAGCTGATGCAGTTCGCCGCCCGAAAAGATGAAGCGTTTGCGGGCGTTATCGTTGCTGCGGTGCAGTCTGCTCTCCACCCCGATCGCCTTGCAGAGATCCAGAGTCTGCGGTTTGCTGTCCAGAAAACCGTTCGGCCCCCATTCGCAGGTGTAACCATCGGCCTTGATGCTCCGGATTTTTCCCCCCGCCCGCTCTTCCTTCTCCAGCAGGATGATCTCCAGCTCTTTTCCGGCGGCTAAAGCCTTGGAACGGAGCAGCCAGGCTGTAGCCAGGCCGGATATGCCGCCACCGATGATGACGATTTTTTTCATGGGAAAGCCCCCCGATTCAGTGGTGTAAAGCGCGCTTGATAGTACGTGTGGCGGCCCGCTCTGTCAAGGTATACACCTAAGGGCGGAGTTGACAGCACCGGACTTAGGGCTTACATTGTCTCCAAATAATGAAAAGATGGAGAACGTTATGGCACAGGTTGATTATTACAAGGCGCTGGGGGTCGAAAAAGGGGCCTCGGCGGATGATATCAAGAAGGCTTTCCGCAAGCTGGCGGTCAAATATCACCCCGACCGTAATCCGAATGACAAGAGTGCCGAAGACAAGTTCAAGGAGATCAACGAGGCGTACGCGGTTCTCTCCGACCCGGAGAAGAAGCAGAAGTATGACACCTACGGCTCCAGCGGCTTCCACCAGCAGTACAGCCAGGAGGATATTTTCCGCGGCTTCGACTTCGGCAATGCCTACAAGGACATGGGCGGCGGCTTTGGCGGAGGAAATGCCGAGGATATCTTCTCGCGCCTGTTCGGCGGCTCTTTTGGCCGCGGCGGGGGGCGGGGCGGCTTTCGTCAGGGCCCTATGAGAGGAGCCGACCATGAAATGGAGCTTACCGTCACTTTTCGCGATGCGGCCCAGGGAGCCGAAAAACAGATCGCTTTCCGCCGCAACGGTCAGCGGGAAGAGCTGAAGATAAAAATTCCGGCGGGGGTCGATAACGGCAGCAAGATCCGCATCAGCGGCAAAGGCGGCCAGGGGGAGGGGGGCGGCCCGGTCGGCGACCTGTTCCTGATCATTAATGTCCTCCCCGACCCGGTGTTCATCCGCGAGGGGGGCGACCTGTTTGTCGAGCGCTCCATTCCGTTCAGCGCCGCCTGTCTGGGCATTTCTCTGGATGTGCCGACGCTGGAGGGTGACAAGCGGATCAAGGTACCGGCCGGAATTCAGCCCGGCACCAAGATCAGGCTGAAGGGGTGCGGGATCAAGTCGCTCGGTTCAAACGCCAAAGGCGATCTGTATGTGAAGATCGGGGTACATATTCCCGAAACGCTGAACGGGGAGCAGAAGAAGCTGGTGGAGGAGCTTGCGGAGAAGGGGCTGTAGAGTTTTTATCCTGAAAATCTGTTCATTACCGCAAAGACGCCAAGTTCGCAAAGAAAAAAGAGACATATTGGTCCTCTTTGCGTTCTTGGCGTCTTTGCGGTTCAACGCCCTGTGTTCATCTTTCGTTTATCCCTTTGTTACCATCAACACCACGGCATGAGCGGCGATACCTTCGCCGGAACCGCTGAAGCCGAGACCTTCCTCGGTCGTCGCCTTGACGTTGACCTGTGTGACATAAGCATTCAGTGTTATCGCAATATTTTCCCTCATAGCCTGAATGTGGGGCGCCATCTTCGGCATCTGGGCGATGATCGTCGCGTCCAGGTTGCCCAGCTTGTAGCCCCGTTCAGCAGCCAGTCCGGCAACATGGGCCAGCAGTTTCAGGCTGTCGGCTCCCTTGTAGGCCGGATCGGTGTCGGGAAAATGCCTGCCGATATCCCCTTCGCCGATCGCTCCCAGAATGCCGTCGGCAATGGCGTGCAGCAGCACGTCGGCATCGGAATGACCCAGCAGCCCCTTTTCCCACGGGATGTCCACCCCTCCCATGATCAGCTTTCTCCCCTCCACCAGCCGGTGGACGTCGTAGCCGTGTCCTATGCGCATATTTATTATCTCCTTATTGCCCGTTAGTTGTTGTCGATGTCACTCGCCAAACTGTTTGTCTTTTGCTGGTTTTTTCACCAGTTGTTTCTCTTCGGACTTTACCCGGCGCTCAACTTTCTTGATATCCTCGCCAGCCGGCAGCTCTTCCGGCCTTATTCCACGATCCGTAAGAACCTTGCGTACGTCGAGATTATTCTTCACATGCTCGGATGTTATTGTACCTTCATGACGCAGATCGTCACGTTTGATGTTAAAATTGGTAATCTCGTTGGCAAAATCCTTGGCCTTGATGGTGATTGTGGGGAGAAAGTCAGCTAACGCCCGGCTATCAGGCATTCTCAGACGATCTTTCATCTGCTGGGTCGTCTTGCCGCCAAACAGGGCAGCATCACCTTTGCTGCGGATACGGGCAAAACCGCTGTTGTCGCCGATGCGCTCGAAGATCAGGCCGGAAAGTTCCTTTTCAGATAAGGTGAGCTTTTGGCGGGCGGTCAGGCGTTCCTGTTCTTCAAGGCGTTTTTCAATCAGTTCAAGTCTTCGGGTCTGGACGGCAAAGTAGGTTTGGGCAAAGGCAATCTCCACCTTGCGCGGGTCGCCGTTCTGGGCGATCAGGTAGCAGGCGTAGCGGGTAAGAGCAATATCGTCTATTTCACGCTCGGCACCCGAACCGATATCAACCATTTTCCTGACGTCAGGAAAATGGTCTGCAATCGTATGCCCTGCGGTCTGGCAGGATGTTTTGGCCTTATCAATGACTTTTGTGAAGTTCTCCCATTTGGAATATCCTAGAAGCCCTTGCAGGTCACGGGCAAACCAGAATTCTTCGCCATCGATCTGGTGGGCGTAGTCCTCGAAGTTTTTATGTAGTTGGATGATGATGTCACTTTTCATGGGGTTATGTTCCTCTCTTCATAAAGATGAAGACTATTCCATTTGTTTGTCTGCCCACTCAACTATTTCTACAAGAACTTCATCAACATCTCGTTGTGAAATCATAAACCTACTGCCATTTTTCCAAATTCTCAGGTTGTATGGCCCAGGCCCGTCAGCATGTAACGGGTAATATTGTCCTGCCGGCTCCTCGTGCATGTCATCCATAACAAGAAGCCGAGTCGGGCTGAGTGGGAAAGTTATTATTGTACCTTTGGTTCCGAAACCAAATTTTTCTTTTTCACGATGATCCATGCAAACTGGCTTATCAGAAGTAATAAATGCTGCATGATCTGAGAAAATAATCGACCACCTTTTCTGAATAATAATCTTTGCTAAATGTCCCGTGAGGCTCTGCATGGAATCACAGAAAAAACGGTGGTGGTCATTGGCTTCCCAGTGTTTGTATTCATGCCAGTCACTACCATCAAATTCACGAATTTTTCCGTTTACTTCCACGTATCCAATATCAGGGTTACCATCAGGGCCTTTCGGTATCTGTTCATACTGTTTCACGAGGTGCTGGTGAGTATCGATACATTGTATTAATCCATCAGGTGTACGGAGATAAAGAACTGCGACGAACAGTGATAAGGCTTTACGTAACGGTTCCCATAAAAGATCAGTATGTTCTTCTGCTAAAGTAGGCCATATTTTTGAAAGCAATCCCTCAAGGCCAGCTAATCTTGTCTCAAGACTCCACTCTCGTTGCCCATCCTTGTTTATTGGCGAGTATAAAAAACGCTTGGCGCAGATTTTTTTAATGTTAGTCAATTTTGGGTCACTCTCTCTATCGTCTTTAGAGAATATCCAAGTTTGAGGATTTTCTGTAAACTGAGTTTCAGGCGTAGAGAAGTACCTCAGATAAAATCTTGGAACCCAATGTTGATTGATAGGCTGACTCATACAGTTTGCTCATGAAGCGCATTATTATCAGGTTCTTTACGTCTCGTTTTCTTTACCAATTCCCCCACCACCAGCGGCGCAGTCAATTGCTGGTAACGCTCGAACAAAAACGCCACCCGCTCGGCTTCGGTCTTAAAAGCGGTTTTGCCGTAAGCAGCATCAACGGCACGGTCCAGTGCCTGATGCGCTTTGACTAGCTCCGGCGGCATGGTCAGGGGATCGTAGAGGTCGGCCAGGGTAGAGGTAGGGTATTTGGCGCGGGCGTCTAGCACGCATTGAGCAGCGATTTCGATGGTGGACTGTTGCTTTTCGGTTGGTTCGGGCCAGGGGAAGTTGTTGTAGACGATTGTATTGGAATAGCTGTAGTCACTTTTTAGTCTGCCACAGACGGCTCGCATCCAGGCCATGTGCATGGTCGAGCAGAGCACACCGAAATGGTAGAGAGTGGCACCGGGAACAAACTGAATTTTGTTGCTGCAAATAACCTCGCTGGAAACAAAGGCAATGGGAATGAAGGGGCGACGTTCGGAGGAGACCTCCGGTACAGCCAGATAATTACTGTCTGGCTGGGCGATCTGGCGAAACAGCGTCGGATAGCAAGCAAAGTCCCGCGTGGTGGCAGCCTTGCTGGCAAGGCGGAATTCCCGCACCTTTTCCACACGTGCCATTACTTCGGGCAATAGACGTAACCGGGATGGCTCCACGTCCTTCAGCCAGAGGCAATAGCGCTGCACGCCGTTGATAAAGTCGCCGCCGCTGATGAAGGGCCGGATAAATGGCCCAGCTTCCGGCTCATTGGCCTGCAATTCAACACGCTCTTCAGGAGAAAGAATCAAGTGTCCGCCGTCGGTCGGCTTATTGCCCCAGCACATGCGCGGTACGTTGCAGAGTGGCGTGGAGCGATTGGTAACGACCAGATCGGGACCGTCAACCAGATAGGGATTGATGTTGCCAGCCTTTATGGCGTGTGGCTCGCTCTTGGGTGTGTCGTAATCGAAGAGCCATTTATCGGTTACGTCTTTCAAACCGAAACCAACTATCACGCAGTGAACAGCGGCTTTGCCGCGCGCTTCGCTATTCCACTGAAAAGTGCGGTGGGCAAAGTGAATCTTTACTCCCCGGCGCAGCATATCCGACCAGAGAATACTGGCCTGCTCTCCTTGACAGATTGAGTTGGTGGAAACGAAGGCACAACGGATGTCTGCATTTTCACTCACATACTTCGCCGCTTGAATATACCAGTTACAAACAAAGTCCAGTACCCCGCACGACGAGAGATGCCCCATGACATGCTGCTGGTCTTCCTTCTGCTCGGCTGATTGATAGTGATGCCCCACAAACGGCGGATTCCCCAACAGATACGACGGCCTATACGCCGGAACAACGTCGTTCCAGTCGATCCGCAAGGCATTGCCATGAACGATATGCGGCGCTTTCTTGAGCGGCAGGCGGGCATAGTACTGGCCGAACTCCTCCGACACCTTCAGGTTCATCTGGTGATCGGTCAGCCACAAAGCCACCTCTGCAATCCGCGCCGGCCACTCCTCGATCTCTATGCCGTGGAACTGATCGACGTTGACGCCGATGAGTTGGAAGACATCCAGCATGAGCTGGTCGCTCTGGCGCACATAACGCAGTACCTCCAACTCCAGCAGGCGCAGCTCGCGATAAGCAATAACAAGGAAGTTGCCGCAGCCGCAAGCCGGGTCGAAGAAAGTCAGGTGCGCAAGCTTTTTCAAAAACTCGAAAAGCTGGTTCCGGTTGCGCTTGACCTTGTGGAACTCGGCCCACAACTCATCGAGAAAAAGCGGGTGGATCAGCTTGAGGATATTGGTTTCGCTGGTGTAGTGGGCACCCAGATTACGCCGGGCGGTAGTGTCCATGATCGACTGGAACAACGAACCGAAGATGGCCGGAGAAATGCGGCTCCAGTCAAGAGCACAGCAGTCCAGCAGCGCTTCACGCATCTGCCGGGTGCAATCTGAGATCGGGAGTGTTTCGCCAAAAAGTTGGCCATTAACGTAAGGAAAGGAGGCTAACTGCTCATCAAGCGCCGGTGAGCGGCGTTCAGGCGCGGTGTCAAGCACTTGGAACAGTTTGGCAAGGTGCATTCCCAGATCACTGCCGTCTTCTGTTGTGCGTTGTTCCAGATAGTCCTGAAACAGGCATCGCTCAAAAAGGGCAGTATCTTCGGCAAACATGCAGAACAGGATACGAACGAGCAGTACTTCAAGTGGATGCCCGTCATAACCGGACGATTTTAACAAATCGTGCAGTTTTCCGAGTTTCTCTGCAGCCTGAATGTTGACCGGGTCTTGCTGGCCGAAACTTCGGGTCTGGTAACCGGCGATGAAACCGAAGAGCTTAATGTTTTTGGAAAGATCGGTGAGGTAGAAGTCGTGCTGTTCTTTGTTATCGAGATCGTAGAGGCGGAAACGGGCAAAGTCTGATACCAGCACATATCGTGGCAGGTCACGCTCTTTCAGGCCGGGAAAATAATCGAATGCCTGACGAGCGGCACGGTCAAGATCCTTGCCGCGCGACTTGTGTTCGACCAGCAGCACCCCTTTCCAGAGCAGGTCGATAAAACCCCCGTGCCCATCATCCTTTTTAACCGGAGCTTCAAACGATGCAACCCGTCGCCGGGTAATGCCGAAGACGTTGAAGAAACCGTCCCAAAAACTCTTGGCCTCGGCGTCTTCCGAGCATTCAGTTGCCCACTCACGGCTGAAAGCCAAGGCACGGTCGCGTATTTCATTCCAGGAAAGGGGCATCAGAGTACCTGTTGTGGCGGGTATGTTACAAAAACAGCACGGTATCTAAAAGTGTTGATAACACGTGCTGAGAATTGTTAATAATAAGAAACTGGCTGGTCAACAACAGCCCACGATCTCTATTTCTTTCCCACCAACCCTTTCGCGTCCTTCTCCTCAAGCTCCATCAACGGCGGTGTATTCTTGATCCGCTTCTCCACCTCGCTGATATGTTCAGCAGGTGGTATATGCTCCGGCATGATACCGCCGATCCGCCTGATCGCTTCACGTACTTCCTTTCCCACTGCTTCGTGGGTATGAATGGCTTGCTGCTGATCCTTCACCCTGTCCCGCGCCAGCTTGTCCCGTGTCTGGGTCATGCGGAACTGGTTGGCGGCAAGTTCGGTGGTATCCATTCGATCCATCAGGTTTTCCTTCTTCGGAATACCCTTGCGCTGCTTGATCCCCTCATTGCCAAGTCCGTTATAGAGCCCCTTGTAGCCAGCGTCATGAAAAACGCCGAACATCCTGTCCTGTACCCCCGCTTCTCGGGCCGCGCCGGAAAGGGCTTTGAACTCCTCGCTAGCCTGCTTGCGAATCTCCAAACGCTCCAGATCGGCAACCAAAGCATCGGACATTTCTTGGCGTCGAGCCTGGATTGCGAAATACTTCTGCGCCTCTGCAATCTCCGGTTTGCGCGGATCACCGTTTTGGGCAATGAGATAGCAGGCAAATCGGGAGAGATGGTAATCTTCAACCATCTGGACAGCACCCTTGCCGCCCGTGATCGGTTTGCCGGCGCCGGCAAAGTGATAACTAGGCTCATTTCCTGATTGCGTACAAGAAGTTATCGCCCTTTTCACCGCATCTTCAAAACGCCGCCACTGGCTGTACCCGAGCAAAGGCTGAAGTTCACGGGCGCTCCAGTATTCCGCTCCATGTTCGTTCAGCTTCTTCTGGTCTTCGAAGGATATATTTCCACGAACCGGCAATGTTTTTTTCGTCATAGATTATCCACTGTTTGAAGTAGAATTTTAACGTCGCAGAGCAGTTTGAATCGGCAGGATTAGAGTGGCATTCAGAATATCGGTAAGAACCGTGTTGAATAAGACGTACTGGGGCAAACAGCGCTTGAAAACTCAATTGCCCCATTAATTAGACTATGCGGCAAATTCTACCCTTCTGCCTTGAGATCTCTGGCCATCAGCTCTATCACCGCCTGGCGGGCCGGTTTGTCCTCGTGCAGGATCTGGAAGGTTTTCTCGACGATCGGCATCTCGACGCCGAGGCGGCGGGCAAGCTGATAGACCGATTCGGAACTCTTTACCCCCTCGGCCACCATGCGCATCTCGGCCAGGATATCCGTCAGCCTCATCCCCTGACCCAGCTTGAAACCTACCGTGCGGTTGCGGGAAAGGTCGCCGGTACAGGTCAGCACCAGATCGCCCATCCCGGCCAGACCGGCAAAGGTGGCCGCTTGCGCCCCCATGGCCTGCCCGAGGCGATTCATTTCGGCCAAGCCTCTCGTGATCAGGGCCGCCCGGGCATTGTGCCCGAAGCCGAGGCCGTCACAGATCCCGGCGGCGATCGCGATGACATTCTTGACCGCTCCCCCCAGTTCAACACCCACCACGTCGCTGTTGGTGTAAACCCGCAAGCAGGGACAGCTGAAGGCTGCCTGAACGCGCCCGGAGGCAACAGGGTTACGGGAGGCCGCCACGATCAGCGAGGGGAGTTCCTGAGCGACTTCCCGGGCAAAGGTCGGCCCCGAGAGGGCCACATAGCGGTTCAGCGCCGCATCACCCAGCAGCTCTCCGCAGATCTGGGAAACCGTCTGCAGGGTTTCGAGTTCGATTCCCTTGGAAGCGTTGGCAATAATCGCATCCGTCCCGATATGCGGGGCGAGTTGTTTCAGCACGCCGCGCATAACCTGCACCGGCGTCACCAGCAGCACAATGCTCCGGCCACGGGCCGCCTCTTCCAGGTTCCCGGTACACGCCAGAGCCGGGTGCAAGTTGATGCCGGGTAGATATGCCGAGTTGGTGTGGCTGGAATTAATCTCTTCTACCAGTTCCGGTTCATAGGCCCAGAGCACCGTATCATTGCCGTTGGCCGCCAGCCGGCCAGCCAGAGCCGTTCCCCAGCTGCCGCCGCCGATAACGGCAATCCGCTCGATGCCGGTAGTTCCATCACTCTTCATAGTCATCGTCATCATCCCCTTCCTCAAGGCGCGGGTCATACCCTTCCGCCAAGGTTTGCCGGGCGGCGTCCACGCTGTCCAGCAGCAGGCGCCGGATAAAAGGGTGGCGGCAATCGGGCAGGAACCCCCCGACGAGGCTCAAGGCGGTAGCCAGTGTCTTTTGCACCGCGTTCTCATCCCCTTCAATCTGCTGCAGGTAATCGGCGGTCAGCAGCAGCCGTTTGATGATCTCGGCGCGCCGCGGCACAATCAGCTCGTCACAGCAGCGGGAAATCTCCTTCTCCAGAGCCTCCGACGGTACGGAATCAGGTCCGCCATCCGTTTCCAGGGCGTTGAAACGATCGGCGGCGTCATACAGCGCCGTTTCGGTTAATACCCACCCCTCCAGGCCCGGCTCATCGAGCAGATCGTTGCTGGTGGCAACGTAACCCGGAATTTTCTCGACGATATCTTCCAGATGTTTGAGCTTGAATCGAGGGATGTATGATTCAGGTTTCAGGGAATCCGGGCGGAAGAGGCGCATATCGACGTAGAAGTCGGGGGGGAGGTAAAAGCCCCCTTCGCGACTGCGGTGGAGCGCGTCACGCAGCGAAGCCAGCGCATAATCATGTTCAACCGGCATCAGCATCTCGCCGCCGGCCACGTCTTTCAGGATATGGCCGTACTCCTTCTGGTCCTTCATGCGATAGCTGATGGCGTTCAGCATGCCATCCGACTCGCCGGTAAGGATCAGCATCGCGGCAAAGGCATTGTCATCCAGCCGCCAGGAGAACCAGAGCGTACGGGAACCGTAGAAATCGACCGGTCCGGCATAGACCTCGAAAAAAGGAAGCGGCTGCTGGAAAGTGTGGGGCAGCTCCAGAGCCTCACGGACTCCGGTGAATGAGAGCCGCCGGATGCTGCGCCGGATCAAGGCCGCCAGATCTCCCTCGAACCGCGCTTCGGCGCGCCCAAGAACATCCAGCGCATAGCCGCTTTTTGTTCGTCCCAGGGCAAGAATCGCTTCGCGTACGATCTCCTCCTTCTCGAAAGAAAGCAGGATCTCCAGCAGCGCCGCCGCTTCGGCGGAACCGGCATCGGAAAGGCGCTGCATCATCCGCCCGCGAAACTCGTCGGCCACATCGAGAAAACTGTCGATAAACCGGACCAGCCCGCGTTCGTTGTCACCCAGGCAGTCGTCCACAAAACCTTCAATCGTGGGCGAGCCATAGCCGGTCATCGAGGCGAAGGGGGGAGCGGTGACGTCGATGCCGCTCTCGTGAAGTACGTCAAGCAGCGCCAGCTTGCCGTCTTCTTCCAGATCTTTGCGCTGCAGGGTGATCTGGATCAGCTGATCCATCCAGGCGGAAGCGTCGAAAAAATCGAGCATGCAGGTGTAGCGGTAGATGGCGGTGCCGTTCTGCTCACGCCAGAGCTTGCGCACCAGCGGCGAAAGCGCCCGTTTGCCTGACTTCTGCAGCCGCCGGCCGATGCGTTCCATCTGTTCGCCGGTCAGGTCGTCCCGCTTGAGGAAATCCAGCAGGCGGTTGATGCGGCGCCGTTCCCGCAGCGTTTTATCTATTTTGAGGGGCAGGGTCATCTATGCTTCCGTTTCTTCGGTCCCTTCATCCCCGCTGTCATCCCCTTCGTCCTCATCCTTCTCGGCCAGACGGGCGACAGCCACAACCTTCTCGTTTTCCTCGGTGTTCATCAGCGTGACACCCTGGGTATTCCGGCCGATGACCGAGAACCCTGAGACCGGCACCCGCAGAATCTTGCCCTGGTCGGTGATCACCATCAGATCGTGGTCGTCCGCGACCTGCATGACGTTGACCACGGAACCGTTGCGCTCGGTGGTCTTGATCGTGATGATCCCCTTGCCGCCGCGCGATTGGTCGCGGTATTCGTCCAGGTCGGTACGCTTGCCGAAGCCGTTTTCGCAGACGGTGAAGATCGTCGAGCCTACGGCCGTATTGTCGACGATCTCCATGCCGATCACCCGGTCATTCTTGGCAAGGTTCATGCCGCGCACCCCGCGGGTGACTCGTCCCATCGGGCGGACGTCCTCCTCGTTGAAACGGATCGCCTTGCCGTTTCTGGAAGCCAGGAAGATATCCTTGCCGCCGTCGGTCAGGGCCACGGAGATCAGCTTGTCGCCGTCGTCCAGATTAACGGCGATGATACCGCCGCTCCGGACGTTGGAGTAATCCACCAGCGAAGTCTTTTTGACCACGCCGTTCTGGGTAGCCATGAAGAGGTAGGTGTTCTCGCTGAACTCCTTGACCGGCAGGATGGTGGTAATCATTTCACCGGCCGAGACATTGACCAGGTTGACGACCGCCTTCCCTTTGGTGGTGCGGCTCCCCTCCGGAATCTCGTAGACCTTGAGCCAGTACATCCGCCCGGCATCGGTGAAGCAGAGCAGGTAGTCCTTGGTCGAGGCGATGAAGAGCTGTTCGACGAAATCCTCCTCTTTGGTCTTCATGCCGGTCTTGCCCTTGCCGCCGCGGCGCTGCGAGCGGTACAGGTCAACGGCGCTCCGCTTGATGTAGCCGGTATGCGAGATGGTGACCACCATCTCCTCGTCCTCGATGGTATCCTCCAGCGAGATGTCGGCGCTCTTGTCGGCGATCTCGGAGCGGCGCTTGTCGCCGAACCTCTCCCGGATTTCGGTCAGTTCGCCGACGATGATCTTGAGGATCTCGGTATCTGAAGCCAGGATCTCCCGCAGTCGGGCGATCAGCTTCATGACCTCTTCGTACTCGGCGATGATCTTGTCCCGCTCAAGGCCGGTCAGGCGCTGCAGGCGCATCTCGAGGATGGCCTGGGCCTGGATCTCGGACAGCTGCACCGACTCCTCAAAGCCGACCGGGCGCGGCAGATTGAGTCGCGTCAGGAATTCCGGATCGGCAAATTTGCCCTCCATCAGCCCTTGTTTGGCCTCGGGGGGGGTCTTGGACTCGCGGATCATCTCGATCACCGCATCCAGCCAGTCCAGCGCGATCTTGAGGCCTTCCAGGATATGGGCGCGCGCCAGAGCCTTCTTCAGCTCGAAGTTGGTGCGGCGGGTGACCACCTCGCAGCGATGCTCGACAAAACAGTCCATCATCTCGCGCAGGGTCAGCACGCGCGGACGGTTGTGGACGATCGCCAGCATGATGATACCGAAGGAGACCTGCAACTGGGACTGCTTGTAGAGCTGGTTGAGCAGCACTTCGGCGTTTTCGTCCCGTTTGACCTCGATGACGATCCGCATCCCCTGTCGGTCGGATTCATCGCGGATCTCGGTGATCCCTTCGACCTTCTTCTCCTTGACCAGCTCGGCTATCTTTTCGATCAGGCGGGCCTTGTTGACCTGGTAGGGGAGCTCGGTGACGATGATCGCCTGACGCTCTGAGCGCTTGGATGCCTCGACATGGGCCTTGGCACGGATCTGGATGATGCTGCGACCGGTACTGTAGGCATCCCTGATACCCTTACGGCCATAGATGGTGGCACCGGTAGGAAAGTCGGGGCCGGGGACCATTTCCAGCAGCTCCTCAAAGCCGATCTCCGGATTCCGGATCACGGCGATGATGCCGTCAATAATCTCGCCCAGGTTGTGGGGGGGGATGTTGGTGGCCATGCCGACCGCAATACCGGTCGAGCCGTTGACCAGCAGGTTCGGGAACTTGGAGGGGAGTACCGTAGGTTCAAGCATCTCCTCGTTGTAGTTCGGGACCATGTTGACGGTCTCTTTGTCCAGGTCGGTCAGCAGCTCGTGGGAAAGCTGACGCAGGCGGATCTCGGTGTAACGCATCGCGGCCGGCCGGTCGCCGTCGACAGAACCGAAGTTACCCTGGCCGTCCACCAGCATGTAGCGGAGGGAGAAATCCTGGGCCATACGCACGATGGTGTCATAGGCGGCGGTATCGCCATGAGGATGGTACTTACCGATGACATCACCGACCACACGGGCCGATTTCTTGTACGGTTTGTTGTAGTCGTTGCTCATGTCGTACATGGCGTACAGGCAGCGGCGATGAACCGGTTTGAGACCGTCGCGCACGTCCGGCAGGGCACGGCCGATGATGACCGACATGGCGTAGTCCATATAGGACCGCTTCATCTCGTCTTCAATGTTGACTGATATCCTGTTTACTGGGATTTCCACTGGGATCTGCATTGGTACCTCGTATCTGCTGTTCTCATCAAAACGATTGAGAAAGTAATTGTAGAATTTAAATATCCAGGTTGACGACGTTCAGTGCATTCGTTTCAATGAATTGGCGTCTTGGTTCCACTTGATCGCCCATCAGAATTGTAAAAATCTCGTCCGACTCGACGACATCCTCGATCTTGACCTGCAGCAGCACACGGTTTTCCGGATTCATCGTGGTCTCCCAGAGCTGTTCAGGGTTCATCTCACCCAGACCTTTATAGCGCTGGATCGCCAGCCCTTTTTTGGCGTTTTCGAGGAAGAAATTGAGCAGGTCCTGGTGGTTGGTGGTCTCGAACAGCACCTTACCCCCCTCCTGCTCGACGGATGCCCGACTGTCAGCCATCGTCTCCACGATCCGGCGGTGGTTGTCCACCAGGAGTTCATATTCACGGGTCGAAAGTACCGCCAGCGTCAGCTGGTCGATGATGGAGCGGATATTGCCGATCCGGAAGGCGATCCGGTGTTCCTCTATCTCGTACTCCGAGCCTTCGGCAAGCGATTTCATCGCCTCCAGGTACGGCAAAATCTGAGACATCTCTTCGATCCCGGCCGGGACGTTGCCGCGGATGACAATCGAAAGGAGTTCGGGGGAAATCCCCTTCTTGACGACCTTGTTGAAGATGGCACGGTTTTCGATGAACTGCTTGATGACCGGGATGATCTGCTTGCCGTTGTAGGTCCGATCCCCCTTTTCAAGGCGCAGGGTCAGCTCTTCGGATCCTTCTTCCAGCAGGAATTCCTGCATGGCGTGTTCATCGCGCAGGTACTGTTCCCGTTTGCCCCGCTTGACTTTGTAGAGCGGCGGCTGGGCGATGTAGAGGTGGCCGCGCTCGATCAGTTCACGCATGTTGCGATAGAAGAACGTCAGCAGCAAGGTCAGGATGTGCTGGCCGTCGACATCGGCGTCGGTCATGACGATGATGCGGTGATAGCGCAGCTTGGCGATATTGAAGTCGTCCTTGCCGATGCCGGTACCGAGCGCCGTGATCAGGGTGCGGATCTCCTGAGAAGAGATCATCTTGTCGAAACGTGCCTTCTCGACGTTGAGGATCTTTCCCTTGAGCGGCAGGATCGCCATGTTTTTCCGGTCCCGACCCTGTTTGGCAGAGCCGCCGGCAGAATCACCTTCGACCAGGTACAGCTCGCAGAGCGCCGGGTCCTTTTCCTGGCAGTCGGCCAGTTTACCCGGCAGCCCCCCCATATCCAGGGCCCCTTTGCGGCGGGTCAGGTCGCGGGCCTTGCGGGCCGCTTCACGGGCACGGGCCGCTTCGATTGACTTGTTGAGAATATCTTTGGCAATCTTCGGATTTTCCTCAAGATAGACCGCCAGACGCTCGTTGAGGAGAGATTCGACGTACCCCTTGACCTCGGAGTTGCCCAGCTTGGTCTTGGTCTGACCTTCAAACTGCGGTTGAGGGATCTTGACCGAAATGACGCAGGTCAGCCCCTCGCGCAAATCGTCGCCGGAAACCGTGACTTTCTCATTTTTCAGCAGGTTGTTGGCCGCCGCGTACGAGTTCATCGTGCGGGTCAGGGCAGCCTTGAAACCGGCCAGATGGGTTCCCCCCTCATGGGTGTTGATGTTGTTGGCAAAGGCGAAAATCTTTTCGTCGTAGGAGTCGTTGTACTGCATGGAGACTTCCATCTCCACTCCCCCTTTTTCGCCCTTGAAGTACATCGGTTTGGGGTTTATTGCGATCTTGTTGCGGTTCAGATACTCGACAAAGGAGTTGATTCCCCCCTCGTAATGGAACTCGTGGGATTTGCCGTCGCCCCGCTCGTCGCTGATCCTGATCCTCACCCCGGCATTGAGAAACGCCATCTCCCGGATACGCTGGGAAAGGATGTCGAAGGAGAATTCCGTCGTCTCGAAGATCTCCTCATCCGGCATGAAGGTGATCTTGGTGCCCCGTTTCTTGGTTTCGCCGGTCATCTCCAGCGGTGCCTGAGGGTCGCCGCGACGGTAGGACTGGCGGAAAATCTTGCCGTCACGCCGGATTTCCAGTTCAAGCCATTTGGAGAGGGCGTTGACGACCGAGACGCCGACCCCGTGCAGACCACCGGAAACCTTATAGGAATCGTTGTCGAACTTGCCGCCGGCATGCAGTACCGTCAGGACGACCTCGGCAGCCGATTTTCCCTCGTTCGGCATGATGTCGGTCGGGATGCCGCGGCCGTTGTCGACTACGGTTATCGAGCCGTCGGTGTTGATGGTTACCGAGACATCGTTGCAATATCCGGCCAGGGCCTCATCAATCGAGTTATCGACGATTTCATACACGAGGTGGTGAAGACCGGCGCTGGATGTGGAGCCGATGTACATGGCCGGCCTTTTGCGTACCGCCGACAGCCCTTCCAGAACCTTGATATTCTCAGCACCATACTCTTCGGAGCCGTTTGTTACATTTTCCTGTTCACTCATGCGGTTAGCTTCCTTCAAACGTCAGATTGCCGTCTTCTACATGAAAGACGGCGCAGTGCGGCGCGGCCGCCAGCAGAGCCGGAGACCGTTCCGTGGTTGTAATAAAGACCTGAATTTCTCTCGTCGTCAGGAACTCCATCAGGTTATGGTTCCTGCGGGCGTCCAGCTCGGAGCTCATGTCATCCAGCAACAGCAGCGGCGCCTCGCCAAAGGTATCGCACAGGTTGTCCATCTCCGCCATCTTGAGCGCCAGAACGAAACTTTTCTGCTGCCCCTGCGAACCGAACGCCTTGAGCGGCCGCTCATCCAGTATAAAAGCCAGATCATCCCGATGCGGACCGGCTGTTGTCGTCCCGTAACGCTCGTCAGAGCGCTGATGCCGTTTGAACAGCTCCAGCAGTTCCTCGCGGATGTTTTCTCTCTCCGTCGACCCCACCCCGTCCGGCTGATAGCTGAGGCGGGACGTTTCGCCGCCGCCGGCTATGGTGGCATAATATTTCTGCAGTTTGACATCCAGTACACCGACAAATCCGAGCCGCCTCTCTATAACCTCTGCTCCCGTTTCAGCCAGTTTTTCAGTCCAAATATCCAGACCGGTTCTGTCAGAAGCTTTCAACAGGTGATTGCGCTGTTTAAGGATGCGTTGATAGGAGTGCCAACAGTGCAGATAACCGATGTCCCCCATATAGACGGCCCGGTCAAGGTATCTTCGCCTGGACTCCGGTCCCATTCTGACCATCCCGGTATCATCGGGTGAAAAAACGACCGCGTTAAGTTTGCCATGAAGCTCTGAGGCTTTATGAACCGCTTTCCCGTCAATTTCCACCTTGCGGCCGGCCGCTTCAATGACCAGCCGCAGCCTGTTCTCTATCCCCCCAGATTCAACCGAACCCTGAATCTGTGCCTGCCGTTCACCATGCCTGACAAGCTCGGGTAACCGGGATGTCCTGAATGAGCGTGGACTTCCCAGCAGGTAGATCGCTTCCAGCAGATTTGTCTTGCCCTGACCATTAAGGCCATGCAGCAGATTGAATCGTTCACCCGGTTCGATACGGACCGAACGTACATTCCTGAAATCGGCAACCGCCACGGAGCAAAGACGCATCAGCCGCTTTTAAAGCCTCATCGGCATAATGACGGCAAGAAAGCTGTCGGAATTTTCCGGAACAATGATCGAAGGGGAAAGCTCATCCTTGAATTTCATCTCGACCCGCTCGGTTTCGGCCACTGAAAGGACATCGAGCAGATAGCGGGCATTGAATCTGACCGATATAGGCTCTCCGTCATAGGCTACGTCTATTTCTTCCATGGCATCCCCCAGCTCCGGATTGCTGGAAGAAATTCTGATCCCCCCCGAAGAAATTTCCAGCATGATCCCCTTGAATTTTTCGCTGGAAAGGATCGCCATACGGCGCACGGAATGACTGAAGTCTTCCTTGTTGACCGTCACCACCAGAGTGTTGGCGACAGGGATTACACGGTTATAATCGGGAAATTCTCCGTCAACAAGGCGCATGACCATGTATGAATCTCCCCGTTTGATGACGGCGCTGTTGTCCATAAAACCGAACAGCAGTGTTCCCCCCTCTTCATCGGTAATCTTCTTCATCTCGTAGACGCCTTTTTTCGGCAGGATGACCCCTTTCAGGAGTTCCGGGCCGGCGGTTCCCTTGAGATTACCCGAAGCAATGGAGAGACGGTGACCATCCGTGGAAACCATTTTAAGGCCGTTGCTGCCGTCGGTACGTGCTTCCACCTTGATAAAGATTCCGTTGAGATTGTATTTTGTCTCATCGGTACAGATGGCATACGAGGTTCTTTCGATCATCCCACGCAGCAGTGACGACTCGATTTCAAAGAGGTTTTCTTCTTTAACATCCGGAAAATAAGGGAATTCATCGGATGAGAGCCCGACGATGTTAAATTGCACCTTCCCGCACTTTATTTCTACCCAGTCATTGTCTTTCGTCAAAAACGAAATAGGCTGATTTGGAAGTTCCTTAACTATTTCATACAGTTTCTTTGCAGAAACAGTAATTTTTCCGGGGGTGACAACGTCGGCCGAATAGTTGCTTTTCATCCCCACCTCCAGGTCGGTTGCGGTGACAAGGAGAGAAGTTTCGGTTGCTTCAAGAAGCACATTTGACAAAATAGGCATTGAGGTTCTTTTTTCAACAATACCCTGGATTTTTTGCAGCGACTTCAGGAATTGCTCTTTTTCAATTCTGAATTCCATATACGCCTCCCTTTTGTTACTGGTAGTATGTTTATAAGATATTTAAAACCTTGTAGTACATTGTTGGTCCTGTGGAAACTGGGGATAACCCCGTAACAGGGTTAATTGCAACGGCAACCTGCCATCAGCCGGCTGTGTACATCCGGCGCCATGTACCGTACTATTGCACAGCTTGAAAAAACACCAACAGTTATCCACACCGAACTAACAGGTTTTCCTTACTTGAGGAGAATTCTCTTAATTTCTTCAAGAATTCTGGATAGTTTTGGATCATTCGGCACAGCCTTGTCGATTTTTTTATAGGAATGAATAATGGTAGAATGATCTTTGCCGCCGAACTGTAATCCAATGTCCGGATAGGATGATTTGGTCATGTCCCGGCAGAACCAGATCGCTATCTGGCGAGCCTGCACGATATTTTTCAACCGTTTTTCAGACTTCAGGTCAACTACCTTCAGATCAAAGTAATCAGCAACCGTTTTTTGGATTAACTCTACTGTTATCTCTTTATGCCTGTCTCCCAGAATATCTTTAAGATTTTCTTTTGCCATCTCCAGCGTAACCGGAACATTCTGAAGACTGCTGAACGCTCCGAGGCGGATAAGCATTCCCTCCAGTTCACGGATGTTCCTGGTATCACTTGAGGCAAGAAAATAATATACGTCCTCCGGAAAAAACACCCTGGTCACTTCTGATTTTTTTTTCAGAATAGCAATTTTTGTTTCCACATCAGGCGGTTGAATATCTGCAATGAGACCCCATTCGAATCGGGATCTCAGACGCTCCTCCAGGTCGGAAATTTCCCTGGGAAATTTATCCGACGTTATCACAATCTGTTTATGGGCATCATGAAGGGCATTAAAAGTGTGAAAAAACTCTTCCTGTGTTCCGGTCTTGCCGGAAATGAACTGGATGTCGTCAATTAACAGCACATCTACGGTCCTGAAGCGATTTCTGAATACATCCATCTTTTTTAAGCGAAGGTGATTGACCATTTCATACATGAATTTTTCAGCGGAACAGTAACAGACGTTCAATTCCGGCGAGTTTTCACGGATAGTGTGGCCTATCGAGTTTAACAGGTGACTTTTGCCGAGCCCGACGCCGCCATAGATAAATAGAGGGTTGTAGGTATCTGCAGGATTATTGGCAACCGCCATTGCTGCAGCATGAGCAAACTGATTGCCTGTCCCGCTTACAAAAAGATCGAATGTATATTTTTGATTGAGAGGAGTAAATACCTGTTCAAGGGGGGTGTTTTTGCCTGCGGCGGGTTCGGCTTCGGTTTTTACAATAAAATCTTCTGAAATGTACGGTTGGTGTTCTTCATCGGCCCTGATGATAAAGTTAATAGTGACCGCGTGTCCGGATGTGGCAGTGAGCGCTCCGGTCAGAACCTTCAGGTAATGGTCTTCCAGCCACTCTTTTATAAAGGAGTTGGGAACGGACAAAAAAACGGCGGAACCGTCATGGTGGCTGTAACGTACCGGTTTTATCCAGGCACCAAAATCGGCTTCCGACATTACTTTTTCGATATTTTCAGTTGCTTGTTGCCATGCATCTAACATCAGGAAAAATCACAATTCATGGTAGTAGTGGTTATCAACATCGAATGCAGCATGTAACTGCTACAAGAGAAAGCATATTATTATAACTCGATACATATATATAAGAGAGTTATCAACACTATTGTCAACAGCTGTGGAAAACTATTTAAATAAACAAAAACGCGATGTTAAAGTATATTTCGGATAGAATTAGACCTGTTGAAGGTGTTGGAGAATAGCAGAGCCGACCCTCTTTTTCAAGGCAAATCAATGGGAAGGGTGTCATGCGTGGAGATAATATAAAACTTGACACGGATGGGTATGTGTGTTTAATAACCCATTTCCTGAAAAATAATTTTGTAGAGGTAAATCAAGATGAAAAGAACCTATCAGCCTAGCAACACTTCCCGCAAGCGTACCCACGGTTTTCTGGTAAGGATGGCCACAAAGAACGGTCGTCTGGTGATCAAGCGCAGAAGAGCAAAAGGGCGCAAAAACCTGTCCGTAAGAATCGCAACAAAATAATTTCAGATTCTTGCGTGATTGTTGACACTGCGGCAACGGCAACATTTCCAAAAACAGCACGTTTGCGGAAGCGAGCTGAATTTCTTCAGCTTTCTTCCGCACAACATAAAACGGCCGTACGCGGTTTTCTTGTTGTATGGGGTGAAAACAACCTCCAAACGGCCAGGCTGGGCATCACCGCCAGCAAGAAAGTCGGATGCGCAGTTGTCCGTAACCGGATTAAACGGTATCTGCGGGAGTTCTTCAGGCATAATCGCTTTGGGATGGCAGCCGTTGATGTTAATGTTATCGCCCGCCGGGAATCGGCCGAAATGATGTATCCCGATGTTGTACGGGAACTCACGAAAGCGTTTCGGTTTATAGGCATGTCCCCATGTTCAAGAGCTGCTTGCTCCTTGTAATCAGGTTTTACCAGAAGATGCTTTCGCCGCTTCTTCCACAGACCTGTCGCTTTTATCCCTCCTGTTCCGAGTATTCCCGAGAGTCAATAATTCGGTATGGTGTTGCCAGGGGTCTGTTGCTTGCCCTCGGCAGAATATGTAAGTGTCATCCGTTTCATCCGGGCGGCCACGATCCGGTACCCTAACGCAAAGAATAGTATTCAGGAGCTCTGATGGAAAAGCGCGCTTTTATAGCTGTAGGTCTTTCAATTGCAGTTTTTTACCTATTCTCCATGCTGTATGGTCCGGATAAAAAGAAGGTCGAACCTTCCGCCCCCCAGAGCGCGTCTTCGGCCGCGAATGTCCTGGTTCCAAAGGGTCAACAGGCGAATTCCGCGCCGGTTACGGGACAGTCGCTTCCTGCAAACGCCCCCCTGAAGGATATCAATGTCGATACCGACCTTTATACGGCGGTATTTTCAACTCGTGGAGCAAGCATCAAAAGCCTGACTCTTAAAAACTACCGCGAAGAAAACACCCCTGCATCAAAAAAAGTTATCCTGGAAAATGATGCGGACCCGAATCTTTTTTCCTTTTCAACGAGAGCCACCGGTTTCAATCTTCCTGACAACACCGTGTTCACTCCTGATGCTGACGGACTCAAGATTGAAAAAAACGGCTCCAGACAGCTTACATTCAACTACATATCCGGACAGGGGTATACGGTTCGTAAAATATACACCTTTTTATCGGGCGCATACGGAATCAAACTGGAAACCCAGGTCTTTAACAACTCTGCAGCCCCGTTGGTTGGCTCCTTTCAACAGATAATGACTTACCCCGCAGCCGCGAAAGAGAAGAGTAACCGCTTTGACACCGCCGGATCATACATCTTTTCAGACAACAGCCTGCAGTCCGATAAGAGCAAAGACGTCGCCACAGCATCAAAGCGCTATGACAAGACCATACAGTGGTCCGGTTTTGCCGACAAGTATTTCATGAGCGCAATTCTGAGTGAAAAAAACAGCATCGCGTCCGTAGAGCTGAAGAAGAATAATGCCGGATATTTTGAATCTATCGTTTCATCTCCCCAGTTCGTGGTTAACCCGGGGCAGTCAGCTACCGTCACAGACCGTCTTTTTATTGGACCGAAGGATATCGACGTTCTCAAGGAGCAGGGTAATTCTTTGGAGCGATCGCTCGATCTGGGCTGGTTTACGGTTATCGCCAAGCCACTCATGTACACTCTTAAATTCTTTTATCGCTATGTCGGCAACTACGGTATCGCTATCATTATCATAACGGTCATTCTGAAGGCGCTGTTTTTCCCGCTGACCCACAAGAGTTACAAGTCAATGAAGGGCATGCAGAAAATACAGCCCGAAATGACCAAACTTCGTGAAAAATTTAAAGACGACAAAGACAGCATGAACAAAGCGGTCATGGAGCTGTATCGCGAACACAAGGTCAACCCGATGGGAGGGTGCCTGCCGATGGTCGTGCAGATACCGGTTTTCTTTGCTCTTTACAAATCGCTGATGTTTTCGATAGAGCTCCGTCATGCCCCGTTCTTTTTCTGGGTTACCGACCTTGCCGATAAGGATCCCTATTACGTTACACCGGTTATCATGGGGATCACGATGTTCGTCCAGCAGAAGATGACTCCGTCCAATATGGATCCGATGCAGCAGAAGATGATGCTGGCCCTGCCGGTTGTCTTCACGTTCATGTTTCTCAGTTTTCCTTCAGGACTGGTACTCTACTGGCTGGTCAACAACGTGCTGACGATCGGCCAGCAGATGTATATAAACAAACTGGTAAAAGATTAGTCGGCGGCTCCAGGAGTAGCGTACTATGTATATCCGCGATACGATAGCGGCCGTCAGCACCCCTCCCGGTAATGGCGGTATCGGAATAATCCGGGTGAGTGGTGATCAGGCCGCCGCGGTTGCAAATACTATATTTATACCTGTTTATGACGGTGGCCTTGTGAGCCACCGTTTTTCTTTTGGTTCCATCTGCGACCCTGCAACCGGCGAAACGGTCGACGAATCAATGGTGGTGTATATGCGCGCCCCCCGTTCATATACTCGGGAGGATGTTCTTGAGTTGCACTGCCATGGCGGGTGGCTGGTTGTCGAGAGGGTGTTGGCGCTGGTCCTCGCATGCGGGGTCCGGCTGGCCGATCCGGGTGAATTTACGCGGCGGGCGTTTCTGAACGGGCGCATTGACCTGGTCCAGGCAGAAGCGGTCATGGACATCATCGCCTCCAAGAGTGAAGCTGCTCTGCAGTTGGCCCAGAAGCAGCGCGAAGGAGCTCTCTCGAAACGTATTGCCGATGTTCGGCTCTGCCTGCTCCGGGCGCTTGCCCTAGTGGAGGCGTATATCGATTTCCCCGATGACGATCTCGGAGAGACGGACGTTGCCGCCATTTGTTCTTCCGTCGGGGAGGCCCAAGAGATAATTGCCGGCCTGCTCGCCACCTTTGAAGAGGGGCGAATCATGCGTGACGGTATATCGGTTCTGATAGTCGGCAAGCCGAACGCCGGCAAGTCAAGCCTCCTTAACCGGCTGCTCAACGAGAACCGTGCGATCGTAACCCATATACCCGGCACTACCCGCGACATCATCGAGGAAACAATTACCTTCGAGGGTCTGGCCGTTCGGCTGCTGGATACGGCAGGCATTCGTCATACGGACGATCTGGTCGAACGTGAAGGGATCAGCCGTGCCCTCGAAAAGATCCCGCTGGCGGATCTGATTCTCGCCGTCTTTGACGCTTCCAGTGAATTCAGCCAGGAGGATCAGTTGATCTTTGAAGCGCTGGCCGGCCGCCGGACGATAGCGGTGCTTAACAAGACAGATCTTCCCAGGCGGCTCGTCCTGCCGGATGAAGAACGTTTTGTTGCGGTCGTCCGGATTGCCGCGCTTTCGGGGGACGGAATCGAGCTGCTCAAACAGACCGTCTGCAAGCAGTTCCTCCACTCGTCAGCTTCCGATTCCCGTGAATTCGTAGCGCTCTCCAGGGCCCGTCACCGCGACGCGCTGGTCTCCGCCGAACAGTGTCTGCGGCAGTTTTCCAGGGGGCTTCCGGCTCGCAATCTGGAGCTGCTTGCCCTGGATCTGCGGGGGGCGCTTCAGGCGGTGGGGGCTGTTACCGGCCAGACCGCTACGGATGAAGTTCTCGACCTTATATTTTCCTCTTTTTGTATCGGGAAATAACGCCATGTTTCACGTGAAACCTTACCCGGACAACGGACTGCACTTATGATGACCTATGATCAGACATACGACGTAATTGTCGTCGGCGCCGGCCACGCCGGATGTGAAGCCGCTCTTGCGGCCGCCCGCATGGGGTGCCGTACGATGCTGCTGACGATCAACCTGGACGCGATCGCCTTGATGTCGTGCAATCCCTCGATCGGCGGCCTGGCGAAGGGGCACCTGGTGAAGGAGATCGATGCCCTGGGTGGCGAGATGGCTAAGAATATCGATGCTACCGGCATCCAGTTCCGCATTCTGAACACCAAAAAAGGACCTGCGGTCAGGGCATCACGCGCCCAGGCTGATAAACAGCTTTATCGTCTGCGGATGAAACGCGTTCTGGAGCTGCAGGACAATCTTGACCTCAAGCAGGGTGAAGTGACGTCCCTGTTCCTTGAACGGGGCGAGTTGCGCGGTGTCGATCTGCAATCCGGAATCAGATTCCTTTCGAAAACGGTTGTCGTTACGACCGGAACGTTCATGCGCGGCCTTATCCATATCGGACTGAACCATTATCCCGGCGGCCGTGCCGGCGACCAGCCGTCTGTCGGGCTCTCGGACCAACTGCGTACGCTCGGATTTGATGTCGGGCGCCTTAAGACCGGCACACCCGCCCGGCTCGACTCCCGTTCGATCGACTTTTCCAAACTGGAAACTCAATACGGTGATGATCCCCCGCTGCCTTTTTCTTTTTCAACCGACCGGATCAGCATGCCGCAAATCCCCTGCCACATCGCGTACACCAATCAGCGTTCGCATGACATTATCCGTTCCGGTCTGGACCGGTCGCCATTATACTCCGGAATCATCGAGGGGATCGGACCCCGCTATTGCCCTTCGATCGAAGACAAGGTCGTGCGTTTTCCCGATAAGGATCGTCATCAGACCTTCATCGAACCGGAGGGGCTCGATACCGTCGAAGTCTATCCGAGCGGCATGTCGACGTCGCTTCCGATCGATATCCAGATAGCTTTTTACCGCTCCATCGTCGGCCTTGAGAATGTCGAAATCATGCGTCCTGCATACGCCATCGAATATGATTACATTGACCCGATTCAGCTCCATATCTCCCTCGAAACGAAGGGGATCAAAAATCTGTACCATGCCGGCCAGATCAACGGCACCTCCGGTTATGAAGAAGCCGCGGGGCAGGGACTTATCGCCGGCATCAACGCGGCTCTCCGGGTAAAGGGGCGTGACCCGCTTGTTCTTGACAGGAGCCAGGCCTATATCGGCGTCATGATCGACGACCTGGTTACTCTCGGCACAAAAGAGCCGTATCGCATGTTTACATCGCGTGCAGAATATCGGTTGTTGCTGCGGGAGGATAATGCCGACCTGCGGCTGCGTGAGATCGGACATCGTCTTGGTCTCGTGACGGATCAGGAGTTCGCTCTGTTTTCCGAGAAGCGGCGTATGATTACCGACGAGCTTCAGCGCATCGCGGCAACCCGCCTGGTGCATTCCGGGCATCAGCTTGAGGTTCTTGCGCGCCGCGGACTGGATGATATCCAGAAGGGGACGTCGCTGGAGCATCTGCTCAGGCGTTCAGACATCTGCTATTCGGATCTGGCCGAACTGGACGATGTTTCACGTGAAACACCACCGGCGATACGGGAGCAGGTCGAGATACAGATAAAGTACAAAGGCTATATCGATCGCCAGCTGGAACAGGTAGAGCAATCCAAAAAGCTGGAATCGACCCGTATTCCCGAACACATTGACTATGCGGCGGTTAAAAGTCTTACAACGGAAGTTCGTGAAAAACTTTCAAAAAACAGGCCCGATACTCTTGGGCAGGCATCCCGGATACCGGGCGTTACGCCTGCGGCTATTTCAATCCTGGCGATAGCCTTGAAATCCTCTTCCTGGAAGGGAAATGCCGAGTAATGAGCTCCATAATAGGCGATATCACTGCGCAAGAAGCGCAGGCAATGGGGATACGGCTTTCGGCCGGTGAGATCGATTCGTTCGGACTCTACGCTGCCGAACTGAAAAAATGGAACAGCAAGGTTAACCTGACTGCGATAACGAAAGATAAAGAGATCGCAATCAAGCATTTCGTTGATTCTCTCAGCATGGCTCCCTACATAAATGCTTCTGACCGTCTGCTTGATATCGGGTCTGGGGCCGGCCTCCCGGTCATTCCCTTGAAAATTATCAGGCCCGAAATACCGATGGTCTCTGTAGATGCCGTTGCAAAAAAAATTCATTTTCAGCGGCACATTATCCGCATTCTCAATCTTCAAAACATTGAAGCGGTACACGCCCGTGTTGAAGAGCTTCACAAAACCCATCGCCATTCATTCAGCGTCATTACGTCACGCGCATTTACCCGACTCGATCGTTTTGTCTCTCTGGCTGCGCCACTTCTTTCAGAGGGGGGTACGCTGATAGCGATGAAGGGTGACCATGCAGATTGTGAAATTGCCGCGAGTGACGAAACTTTCGATGCCGTCGGCTTTACGATCACTTCGATACATCGCTATACATTGCCGATGGGAATGGGTGAGCGGGCGCTGACATTCATAAAACGGAGCAAAGCCCCATGAAACGCGGGCTGAAGGGGTGCAATGCCAAAAATGGCCCCTGTGGCTTAAACGGGGCGTCAGCCATACCTCAATGAGGCTATTTCGAGTTATGTTGTTATGGGCGGTTTTTGTGCGTTTGTCTGCGGGCGGCAGGCTGCTGACATGAAGTTGCCGAGAATAAGTTGCAGATGGACAGAATCTGCACTAAAGTAATCAACTTGCATAGAGTCAGCCGTAATAAATGGCATGGAGTTGTGACAGTAAATGGATGTGCGAATATATTATGAGGATACCGATGCCGGCGGCGTTGTGTATCATGCCAACTACATCAAATATCTGGAACGGGCCCGAACGGAGTATTTTCGCGGTCACGGTTTTCTTGTCGCGGAACTTGCCGGGAATGGCTTCGTGTTTCCGGTCGTGCGGTTGGAAATGGATTTCAAGGCTCCTGCTCTTCATGACGATCTGCTTGCGGTTACGACTTGCCCGATACGGGTCGGCGGTTCATCCATTACGTTCAGCCAGAAAATAGTGCGGCAGAGTGACGGAAAATTGCTCATTGACGGGGTTGTTAAGCTGGCCTGCATAAGCCCGTCAATGAAAGCCAGGAGGATACCGCAGGAAATCCGCACTGTGCTCGAAGCCGAACTTGGAAACACACCACGGGTTTTGCCATGAGGACGACCGGTGAGGAGCGAATCGGGCGCGCCGCGGCACTAGATCTGTTGATCAGCGGGGATATTATGGCCCTCGGGAGAAGAGCAGACGAAATCAGACGGCGTCTCCATCCTGATGGAGTGGTTACCTTTGTCGTTGACCGCAATGTGAATTATACCAATATCTGCGACTCGAAATGCTCCTTCTGTGCTTTTTACCGGACGAAGGACGCGGCAGATGCCTATGTTCTGACAAGCGAACAGATCTATGGAAAGATAGCCGAGCTTGCGGCGCAGGGGGGGACCCAGCTGCTGATGCAGGGCGGGCTTAACCCGGAGTTGAAAATCGACTTTTTTGAAGAACTTTTCCGTGAGATCAGGAAGCGGTTCCCGACCGTCCGGAATCATTCGCTCTCCCCGGCGGAAGTGACCTGCATAGCCGACAACTCGGCTCTTTCAATCGACGAAACGCTGCTCCGTCTCAAGAATGCCGGGCTCGATTCGATTCCGGGGGGGGGCGCCGAGATACTGGTTGACGAGGTGCGCAGCAGTATCTCACCCAAGAAAATCGGCTGGGAGCAGTGGGGCGGGGTCATGCTGAAAGCGGCCCGCCTCGGCATGCCGACAACCGCCACGATGATGTTTGGCAGCAGCGAAAAACCGGAGGATATCGTCGAGCATCTCTTCCGGGTGCGGGAGATTCAGGACCAGGGGGGCTCGTTCACGGCGTTTATTCCCTGGACCTACCAACCGGGCAACACCGAACTGGGAGGAATCACCGCTACCGGCGTCGATTATCTGAAGGTGCTGGCATTGTCGCGGATCGTGCTGGATAATATTCCCAACATTCAGGCAAGTTGGGTTACGCAGGGCGCCAAAATGGCTTCCGTGGCGCTCTTTTTCGGTGCCAACGACCTTGGTGGCACCATGCTTGAAGAAAATGTAGTAGCCGCCGCCGGCTGCAGTTTCTGCATGTCGCAGCAAGAGATGATCAACCTGATACATGGAGCCGGCTTCCGGGCGGCCCAGCGTACCACAACCTATTCAATTATTAGGGAGTTTTCGGTTTGAGTACTTTCCACGGGCAGGCTGGAACCTGCGAAATCGTCACCACCATGGCACGATTGGCCGAAGTTGCCAATATTCTGTCACTCCAAGCTGAAATAGCGGTCGATCTCGAGATGGATTCTCTCCATCACTACCGCGAAAAGGTCTGCCTCTTTCAGGTCTCGACCCGCCAGCAGAGCTGGCTGCTGGATCCACTGGCGCTGCCGTCCCTTGCGCCGCTGGCGGCGCCGCTCGCCAATCCGGAAATAGTCGTCGTCATGCATGGTTCTGATTACGACATCCGTTCCCTGCATCGCGACTTCGGTATCGAAGTCACTAACCTGTTCGATACCATGATAGCGGCACGCTTTCTCGGAATCGGGGAGTTCGGCCTGGCTGCGCTGTTGAAGGCGCGCTTCGGCATCGAACTGGACAAGAAATATCAGAAGGCTGATTGGAGCAAGCGCCCCTTAAGCCGCGAGATGTGCGCTTACGCCGCCGCAGACACGTCGGATCTGCTGCCGTTATATGACCAGTTCCGTGAGGAGCTGGTACAAAAGGGGAGATTGGAGTGGCTGGAAGAAGAGGCGCGGCTTGTCTGTCAGGCACGGGTATCGGAAAAAGACGGCCCGCTGTTTCTCTACTGTAAAGGCGCCAGCAAGCTGCGAGGGCACAGCCTGGCGATCCTGGAAGAATTGCTGCAGATGCGGGACCGGCAGTCGGAGCTTCTGGACCGTCCGCCATTCAAGGTATTATCGGCCGATACCCTGATTGACGTCGCGGAGAACCGGCCCAGGTCACTGCATGACCTGTCGCTTTTCAAGGGAATGACGCCGGGACAGCTCCAACGGCACGGCGCCGGCATTCTGGCCGCCGTCGAGCGGGGCATTGCAACACCGGAGGCCGACCTGCCCCGTTTTCCGCGCGGCACCAGGAAAGAGGTGTCGGAGCGGGTCAAGGAGCGGCTGAAGAACCTCAAATTATGGCGGGAGCGCTGCAGCCGGGAGCTGGGTCTCGATCCGGGAATGCTGGCCCCCAACTGGCTGCTGGAAGCGGTCGCCGACTGCCAGAGCGGGGCAAGAGATGAGCTTGATGCGATACAAGGCATGAGGGAGTGGCAAAAGCGGCTCTTCGGTGAAGAGATAGCCCGTATTCTTGCAACGGAGTAGGCTGATGAATCGCCCGCCCGCAATCACTTCAGATGCGACGCTGCCGCACCCGGAAAACCGCAGTCGGAGCGGTTTTACCCTGATAGAAATTGCGATTGTCATGGCCATAATCGGTATGGTGATGCTGCTGGTGGTTCCGCGGCTCCCTTCATCAGACCAGGAAAATCTGAAGATATCCGCCCGGACCCTGGCCTCTACGCTCCGCTATCTGCAGGAAAGGGCGGCAACTTCCCGTACCGGATATTATCTGGTCATGGCGCCGGGAACGGAATCCGTAAAGATTGTTGAGACCGGCGGGGATGGGAGCGCCAAAGAGCCTGCCGACCCGCTGCTGCAAAAATCACCTGTTAAAGAGGGGATTATCGTCGCCGATGTGCGGATACCGCGTCTGGGCAAAGTCAGCGACGGTGAACTCCGGATCGATGTCGGCGTGGGGGGGGTACGGGACTTCGTCACGATTCACCTCCGCTCCGCGGCAGGACAATTCTGGACGGTGATGGTCTTTCCGTCAGGCGGCAAGGTCAAGGCGTACGAAGGATACCTCGAGGATCCGCCATGAGAGGCGGAACTTCGGGTTTTACGCTCCTGGAGGTAATGGTCGCGCTGGCCATCATGGCCGGCGTCATCATTACCCTGCTGGGATCGGTGAATTATCATCTCGGGATCATTGCGGCCGAGCGCGATAGTACCACCCTGACGCTGCTGGCCCGAAACCGTATGGCAGAGTTGGGAGATACGCCGGTCAAGGGAGAGGGAACGTTTGCCCCTTCCCATCCGGAGCTGAGCTGGAAAGCCGACCTGTTGCCGGCCGATCTGCCCGGTCTGCGGAAGCTGGTTGTCAAGGTGAAGCGCGGCAGTGACGGCAGGGAGGTGGCGCTTGTCCGATATCTCCCGAAATAACGGCTTCACCCTGCTGGAAATTCTGATTGCCGTTGTTTTGCTCGGCATCCTCACCGCGGCGCTGTATGGCAGCTACTTCGGCGTTCTGCGTGCGAGGGAGCGTGCTTCATCCGGGATGGAATCACGCCGGGAACTGGGGGCCACCCTTGACCTGGTTCGCCGCGAAGTTTCATCGGCTCCGATGATCAAAGCCGGTCTAACCGACAAGCGCCTCCGGTTTGTGGTGGAGGATCGCGACAACTTCGGCGCACCGTCGTCGACTCTGGAGCTGACTACCCTGGCGCCGCCGGCCGGGCAGAGCCGCAGCGAGTCCGGCATCGTCATCGTCACGTACCGTATCGTCGAAAAAGACAAAAAGCGCATCCTGACCCGCCAGGAACGTGATCTGTTCTCCGAAGAGAGCGCAACCCCGGCCTACCCGCAGATGGAGCAGATCAGCTCCTTTCTGGTGGAGTGCTATGACGGGTCGAAGTGGGTCAAAAGCTGGGATACCGCAATTAACGGCGCTCTGCCAAAGAGTGTTCGGATAACCGTACAGGTCGAGGAGGAGGGGAAACCGTTAGAGTTCACGATGCTCTCCGTTCCGCGGGTGAGCGGCTTATGAGCGGGCGGCTGAAAAACGAATCCGGTTTCGCCCTGATTCTGACCCTGGTCGTAACGGCGCTGATGGTGGCTGTCGTGGTCGAGATGATCCACCAGGTGTACGTTGATACCTCTCTCAGCCGCGGCTTTCGTGACGGGCAGCAGGCGTCGATACTGGCTGAATCCGGCGTAACGGGAGCAAAGGCGTTGCTTGCCAGTAACGCCGCCAATCCCGTTGTTATTTCCAAATTATTGGCAGCACCGTACAAAATTGAAGACGAGGCTGGTTCGCTGGAAATCACGCTCAACGATGAAAGCGGTAAAATCAATATCAACTTTCTGGTGAAGTCGGGCGGAGAATACGAACAGTTTACGCAGGAGGCGCTGCAGCGGCTCGGCAAGCGCCTGAAAATACAGGATGATGTCTGGAGTTCGGTGGCTGACTGGATCGACAGCAACGATATGCCGCGTTCCGGCGGTGCTGAATCTTCCTATTACCGGACCCTTAAACCGCCGTATAGCGCACGTAACGGCAAGCTGCTGTCGCTGGCGGAGTTGTCGCTGGTGAAGGGGGTTACGCCTGAGATGCTTGGAAGGTTGCGGCCCTTTCTGACGACTTATTCTGGTCAGGCCGCCTCTCCTACGCAGACGATCAATATAAATACGGCCCCCAGAGAGGTCCTCGCCGCGCTTGATAAGGATATCGATGACCGGATGGTAGAGCGCATTCTGGAAGAACGCCGTTTACAGGCGTTCAAAGACGGGGAACTGTCGCGGGTACCCGGTATGGGCACGATCGCCACGGGTCTGGGTGGCAGGATCACCTACAAAGCCGATCTCTTCAGAATTACCTCCGTAGCCCGGGTAAAGGATTCCGCGCGGACGGTCGAGGCGGTTGTGCGGTTGTCGGGAGAAATTTTGTCGTGGCAGGAATACTAACCGCTGAAGAAAAATAATAGGCGGCTGAGGGTGCAGCGTACATGGATTATCTGATTCTGCAGGCTGAAGAAAAGCTGCTGACCGTCGCCCATTTCGGGGTTTCACGACGTTCCACGGAACTGGTCGGGGCAGCGATGATCGAGCTGGACGAAGAGCGGCCGCTGGCCGATGCCGTCCGGGGCATTGCCGAAAAAATGACCGGTTCTCCGCGCGTAGTACTCTGTCTCCCGCCGGCACTGTTCGCGCAGCGTTCCGTATCGCTCCCGTTTAAGGACCTCCGCAGGGTTCGCGAGGTTCTTCCGGCACACCTGCAGGGCGACATCGTGCTGCCGGTCGAAGAGCTCGCCCTGGAGGCAATGCCGGTAGGTGAAGGCCGGTTTCTCGCGTTATGGGCACGCAAAAGCGACATCGGCGAGGCGATCGGGCAGTTCCGGGAGGCCGGTATCGAGCCCCAGGTTGTCAGCTCGCTCCCGTTCGCTCTGGCTGCGCTGCCGGGTGTGCCGCCTGACTGCGCCGTATGCGACGGAAGTTCTCTGGCACTGTTGCAGGGGGGGCGGCTGACCTACTTCCGTGCGTTCACTGCCGAAGTGACCGCCGCTATGGTTTCAGCCACCCTGTCGGCTCTGGAACTCTCCGGAGGCGAACTCCCGCCGCGACTCTGCCTGATCGGGACCGGAGTGAGCGGCCTTGCCGATGCCGATACGCTGACGTTG